>Ga0228676_1000127_pt1 | contig 20448 bp, 41 predicted proteins | sample 48D_rmetaG_FD_182782 | JGI IMG/M metagenome (GOLD analysis project Ga0228676, IMG submission 182782) | Seawater microbial communities from Monterey Bay, California, United States - 48D_r | ecosystem: Environmental > Aquatic > Marine > Coastal | place: USA: California | collected 2016-11-02
GACTTTGGTACAATAATATAATGGATCATTAGCACTAGTGCAACTGATGCACCCAAGCCTACCATCATTTTACCAAAGTCTTTTGCTACTAGCGGAAACACACTCTTTGTTTTCTTTTTGCCAAAGTATGTTGCCATAGCCAACTCGCGTCCTGCTAACAAGCCTACAAACACCCATGTTGTACTCATTGGAATGTCGTTTAGTTCTTTAAAGAAGTATAAGCATAGCCAGTAGAACAAGTCAATCAACGTTGCACTACGCACGTATCTTGTGTTGTGTTTCTCCAATACAATCTGTTGTATCTTACCGCCACGTTCTCTAAACATAAAGAACAAGCCTACAACAAATACTGCACTGACTAGGAACATTAAGTCCAGCGGAACTTCACGTGGAAGGAACACTGCAATGTTGGCCATGTCATGTGACAACCAAGTCCACCACAAGCCTCCTGTTGCTACCCATTGTGCTACACGCCAAAACTTCTTGTTCTTTTCAGCAACCTTTTCAGTTTCATCATACCATCTACCGAAGTACTTGTGTATTGCAAACCAAATCACATATGCAAATGCGGCTGCAACACCATATCCCATGATTGATTTCATAAGCATCTTCTCAAGCACAAAGGTACTTGCGAACACTGACAGCACCAAGAAACTTGTGCTAACTGGTACGCCCATCCTTGTAAGTGCTACAAGAATAGCAGGTGCGGCTGCGTGATACCATTGCACTTCTTGCCAGGGTATCTTGTTTAGTCTTCCGTAACTGATGTCTCCACCATTTACACTCCAGCCATACCATAGCGTTGCAAGTAACACTGCACTTGCGGCTCCCCATAGTATTTTATAACTGAATCGCTCATTGTTTGATGCCATCCAAGTACCGAGCGTTTGTACTGAATCGTTTGCTATCACTGCATAGGCAGCAAGCAGGAAGCCAATTAGGCTCCATAAGGTGAGTGCGTCCATTAGTTTCTCCTTTGCTTGACGGCTTTACCCCGTCGCTCACAAGTAACTGTACGTTACACTTTTAATTAGCATTTGTCAACCTGATCATAAATAGAACGGCCAGAAAAGAGAAGTTATTCACACCTTCGACCTGACAAACGTGAAAAGACACGTGGCGTTCGCCTTACAAAACAGCATTACATATTGGAGAAAACAATGACAACTATAGCAAACATGCTTGGTAGTGTAATGACTGCGGTCAGACTACCAAGAAGAAAAACAGGATTGATACACATCAATCATAACCTTGAAACTTATGTTAAGACAGAATTTAGCAAAGGTGATCAGGCATACGTCTTAGACTGTATGCTACGTGGAGACACTCTCGACAGACGTAACATAGTATAAGGAAAAAGAGCCCCGTAGGGCTCTTTTTTTATTCATCAGGCATATTCATCAACTTTAATACCTTTCTCGTAGTTCAACTTAATAGCATCTACAGGCATACAATGACGACCTTTCATTCGTTGATAATGAGCAAACTTTTGATATAAGCCATAAGCAACGCCGTCGTGCCATTGATGTGTATTACGATACTCTCTAAATGATAAATCTTGTATCGTCATAACCATAGGCAAAATATTTACAAACCAGTCTTCGAACTCTTTGTAAATCTTTGTTTCAGGATCCATTAGTTCTTCATAACTGCTGTGGCTAAACAGTCTTGCCATTCCGGACAGTAGTGTATCATTCATACCATACTTTGGATAGGCATAATCTATTAGTTCGGCTGCACGGATAGTTTCATCAACACCCATTTTAACTGCTTTTACAAAGTTAGCAAACTTAACTTTTTTACGACCATTGCCTTCATTAACTTTACCGCATTTTAAGTTAGAGCGTTCTAATACACTTTTATAGAAAAGAGCATCCGCTTCTTCGCCAATAACTTCGGCCCAAAACAGTTGTTCTGATGAAAGACTTCGAGACGCTGTGCCATTCATTTTAGCAAATAGTTGGGCCGCATATCTCGAATCGTTTGTATCAATGATATGAGCAGGCACTTCTGTGATTTCTGGAGCGAAATATTTAACTAGTTCAATACGATGTTGACCGTTTATAAGTTTTAATGTGCCATCTTTATATCTAACTGCTGTGGCATATCCAAAAAGGTTCCAATCTACACCTTTTGACTTTTCAGCATAACGCCAGATATTAGGTATTTGTAAATCTCTTTGTGCCGCATCCATTTCTGTATCAACTGGAATACGCTCGCCTGGAGCCATATCTCCACGAATAGCACCAATATATTGTTCAAGTTTTTTAGGCATCTTGATTGCCTGTGTGTGTTGTTCCATAATGTTCTCCTTTTGCCAAACAACAAAAAGCAGGATACTTTAACAAATATCCAACTAGTGAACAGAAAGGCTTACAAGCCTATCTGTGTTAAGTTTTCTAACTTAACAATACTAACATAACAAAAGAAACAGTAAAGGTCAACCTCTTTTTTTAACAGTTGCCCTATTCTTTTGGGTGCGCAGATCTGCACAGTTGCGCTGTACGCATATCGTCTTTGCGCATACAACAGTTGTTCTCACCGGTTTTTCATGTTAAATATAGTTGTAGAAGGAGTAAAACTAACGGTTGTTAGACTCGGATCACACACATATATATACGAAGGAAACGGAAAAATGACTACATTGGTAGCAAACACATTCGAAATAGTTGGACTAAACGGCATCGCTAACTTTTTCAAAAACTTAGGTGCCGAACTACGCAGACGCAGAAACATCAAACAAACATACAGAGCACTTTCAGAACTATCAAACCACGAACTTAATGATATTGGTATTGCTCGTGGCGATATTAAATTTATTGCAAATCAATCATACCCAAAAGCATTACGTGGCGAAGCTGTAGAAGCAAACCGCAACTTGAGAGGTTGGGTATAATGCAAGAATCAATGGAAGTGGTAGGTAACACACCAGTAGAAACACCAAAGTTTATCAAAACACTTGGCAAGTATGCAGTAGCATTTGCAATGGGCGTATGGGCTTTTGGTGAATCAGCAGGCAGAGCAAGAGCAGCCGCTGAACTACATCGTCAAGGCTTTTACGAAGAAGCAAAACGTTTGATGTTGGAGGACAAATAATATGTTTAAGAGATTTATGAAAGCAATGGAATATCGTTCATACTGCATGGCAATTAGAGAACTAAGAAACAGAGGCATGTATAAAAAAGCTGATGAGATCTCTGAGTTCAAAAGTAAAATGTATCCGAGTTACTAATGATAGATCCGGATCATACATACGTAAAGCCCAAGGGCGAAAAGAAAAAGGGCGGCAAATAGTTGCCTTTGTTCTTGACAAATACTAAATAATACGTTATATTAATAACACTACACATTCACACACACAGGAGTAACAAAATGAATGAACAACTGACAAAGCAATTTGAAACATTTGCTGACATGATGAAGACAGCAATGCCACAAGTAAAAGCCAACAAGAATGGCTATGAAATCCGTACAAAGGTGCTAGAGATGGCACAAGGTAATGTATGGAATGACTATCATGCAAAGTTTGCAGGATGGGAACAAACCGTAAAACGTGATACAGATACTGGTGAAGTTGTAACAACAGTTACAATGCCAGAAGTACCTGGCGCAGATGCAGTATTAGAAGCAGCTGATAAGTTTTATGCGTTTGTGAGTGGAACTAAAAAATAAAGATTAAATGGACATAGTCCTTACAAGTACATTAGACAAGCAGCCCCTAGTTATTAATTTAGCTAGGGGTTAATCTTGACTTTAACTAAGTACTGTTATGATAAAATCAATAATAAAGTTTTTCAAAGAATACAATAGTACACAAACAGAATTACAAAATCAGGGAATCTATTGTTATAGTTCACACGGACTTGTGTTTCAGTATGTTGATAGAGAGACATTTGAAAGACATAACAAAAAAATGGCAGAGGATGATCAACCCCCTGCCAAGTAGTAAGTTTACTTACGGTTCCAAATGGCCCATAGTACCCATACTGCGATCAAGCCCATAACGCCCTGCGAACCTAAGCTCGCAATCATTCCTGATACGTTATCAACTACTGATAGACCCTGTGGCATAAACGGCATATTGCCTAGCCCTAAAACTTCAGCTATGATCACTAAAGCTGCCAGACTAACACCAACTTCTGCTAGTGCGCCTGCCCACGCTTTTACTTTATTAAGCATCTCCATAAGAAATACCTCCTTCTTGTTATACGAACATAAAGTCCGTCTGTTATTTAAATATACCGAGACCCGGTATTATAACCCAACTAAACAGTTATAACATCACTTAACTTTGGATTTGATAAATAATTTTACCATAAAGTGAGTATATAATGATTAATTTAACACCTTTCGAGGATATCATAGAAAAATTTAAAGCTGACGGGAACTATCGTGTGTTCAACGATATACTACGTGAACGTGGAAAATTTCCTAAAAATATTTGGTATGGAAAGTACGCAATTAAAGAAATCGTCAATTGGTGTAGTAATGATTACCTCGGTATGGGACAACATAAGGTAGTGATTGATGCTATGCATACTGCATTAGAACAGACCGGAGCAGGCTCAGGCGGCACTCGGAATATAAGTGGCACAAGTCATTATCATGTTGCTCTAGAAGCAGAGCTTGCAGTGTTACATAGTAAAAAAAGTGCTCTACTCTTTTCTAGTGCTTATGTTGCAAATGAATGGAGTCTAATTGCGCTAAACAAGATCGTTCCCAACATTATGTTTTTGAGTGATAGTAAAAATCACGCAAGCCTCATACAGGGTATCCGACATAGTGGTGCTGACAAATCTATATGGCAGCACAACGATATGAAGCAATTAGAGCAACAATTGGAGCAGGCACGAGCCTCCGGACACACCCCTTGCATAGTGTTTGAGTCTGTGTATAGCATGGACGGCGATGTATCTCCAATTGAAGCAATTTGTGACTTAGCAGAAAAATACAATGCCATCACATATATCGATGAAGTTCATGCAGTAGGTTTGTATGGTAAGCGTGGAGCAGGGCAGTTAGAAAAACTAGGTGTTCAAGATCGTGTTGACATTGTAAATGGCACACTAGGTAAAGCCATAGGTGTTACTGGTGGATATATAGCAGGTGAAGCAAGTGTTATTGATGCAATACGCTTGATCGCATCAGGCTTTATATTCACTACTTCTTTATCGCCTGTTCTATGTGCAGGTGCTTTAGCAAGTATTAAATGGTTACAGGATCATCCTGAGTTAAGAGAACAGCATCAACGGCAAGCACAGCGTTTGAAGTGTGGCTTTGAAGCAAAAGGCATCGAAGTAGCAAAGACAACCACTACCCACATTGTGCCTGTGATGATTAGAGATGCTGTTAAATGTAAACGTATCAGTGATGTATTGCTGGATGACTATGGACTGTATGTACAGCCTATTAACTATCCAACAGTACCAGTAGGCGAGGAAAGGTTACGTTTTGCTCCTACACCATTGCACACTGATGCTATGATAAGTGACTGTGTAATGGCAGTAAGAAAGGTTATAGATGAATATACGTAAAACGTTATGGCTAATCGCAGGCTTCTTTTGCTTGGGTATGGCTTATGTAGGTGTAGTAGTACCTGGAATACCATTTAGTATTTTCCTAGTAATGGCTGCATACTGCTTTAGTAAAAGTAGTCAGCGGATGCATGACTGGTTATACAATCACAAATACTTTGGACCGTTCCTAACTAATTGGGTACAAAAGAAAGTGTTTCCGACCAAAGGCAAATACCTAATGGTAATAGTAATGGCAAGTTCTCTTGCATTCCTTTGGTTTACAACAGAGAATATTAAAGCTGTTGCGTGGAGCGGAGGATTTATGGCACTAGTTGCTATATGGGCATGGCGCTACCCAGGTACTGTTGCAGAACAGGAACGCAGAGTCAAAGCAGGCGAAAAGGTTGCTTGGTTCAAATAAATTAGACCTACACGGAGTTAGGCACTACGAAGTTGACTACAAGGTAGAAAACTTTATACTAATGAATCAAAAGCTGTTACCGCTTACAATTATTTGCGGTAACAGTCCTGCTATGATTAGTTTAGTTGAAACTGTAATTAAAAGAATAGACTGTGAAGAAGTAGCAATGGATCGCTACGGAGTAATAGTTGTTAGACGTATCTAAACAAGCCACTGTTCCCAACTTGGATGTTTTACTTGAATATCCATTAACTTTCGTTTCCTAGCAAGTTCGTAGTATCCTGGCTTGTAAGGCTTGTTGATAGGACTAATGTTTAGCTTATTGCTCTTTCTACTATTACAAGGACCACATGCACAAACACAATTAGTCCAACTTGTTTTACCACCATGACTGATAGGAAGTACATGGTCTACAGTTAGTTGAGCTTTGGGAAATGGGTTGTTACAATATTGGCAAGTGTATTGGTCACGTAAGTAAAGGTTGTTTTTGCTAAATCTAGGGTTCCTGGTGCGCCGGAGGAAATCTTTTAGCATTATAACCGCCGGCACTCTCGTTTCCCACCGGGGGCTCCGTACGATCCAATCGTCGTACCAATCTAATACTGTACACTTGTCGTGATACATGTAAAGAATAGCTTCTCGCCATTGTACTGCACTAAGTGGTAGATAACTTACAGGCTGTCCGTCTGCATTAATAACTAAGGTGTCGCTCATAAAGATATTTATGTACTGGTATCTTCGTTGAGGTTAATACAGAGTGCTTGCTGTCCTGCTTTGAAATAACCGGCGCCTTTACCTACTTCGTCACTAAGTGCTTCACGTGCATGGAAACATTCTACCATACTAGTATGTACTGTCACTGCTTCAATATAAGGAGTTGTATCATAAAAGTATATAAAAACCAATGCCCACATTACAATCCGTCCTTCTCTGTATTTTTAAAGTCTGGTTGCCCGCCTACATAAGGTGCAAAGTCTCTACCGTTTGCTACCATACAAGCATAGCCATCGCCGTATACTTGTAACATTGTCCAAGTGCCTGTGTCTTGATTTGTAAAGAAGAACATACCTCCTGTAAACGGTTGGTTGCCTTGCATACCAAATTGTAGTCCGGTACCTGTGAACAGCATCGACTCTCCGTACTTGGCAGGTGTCTTCAACATCTCTGCAAACGGAGCGCAAGGTTGTTTTGTATAAAATGTTTTGGCTTGTTGGTCTTGGGCACTTACAATTGGAGCGGTTAGGCACAATATAAATGCCAAGGCGATTAATCTTAGCATCTTTCTATCCTTTATGTAGTATTTATTAAGACTACTATACTATTTAGGTATTGTCAACCTTTTTATACAAAATTAAGTAATAGTTTTGGTGTGCGTCCGCCATTGAAGCCTGCATGCCAAATGAATGGGTCACGCCATTTGTATACTGTACCAACTGGTTGATTGATATAGTAATCATCTTCTATCATAAAGACGTGACCCATCTCTGGGGGGTTGATGTGGACATGATAGCGTCCTAAACCAAAGCTGCGAAGCTCATGCTGATCTATATGCCACGGACAACAGAAGCCTGGCTTGATCATACTTACCCAACAGGCGTTAGCATCTTGTACGCCCATAAAATCCATAAGACGTTCCTGCACACTTTGATCAAAGTTTATTCCTGGATAGAACATATACCATTCTGCACTACCACCTTCGCTTACTTTTTTATAGCCAGCTGCGTCCCAAGTTGATAGAGTAGCTTCTAGATCTTCGGGCTTGGTTACTGTTTCTAGCTCGCCGTCTACATACCCTAGTCCTGTGTGCGGAGCAATTGTAGCAGGCACTTGTTCAAGCAGGCTTGAACAGAACTCCTGCCAATCTACTGTGTCCATTACACCAATATTAGTTGCTGATTTCATATATACTGATCAAACATTGACTTGCTAATGTGATCCATTGATGCTTGCCATACACTACCTGCTTTTGTATCCCATATTAGTCTAGGAGGCAGGTCAGTTACTAGCCATGCTTTGTCTACTTTAATTTCTTTCTCAAGCTGCCCAGGTGACCATTGTGTTAATCCTGCACAAATTTTAAAGGCATCTGGACGTTGTTGACTTACAAGTTTTTCAAACATCAAATCATCACTAGAGATATTTACACCCTTGTCAAGAAACAGTGTATTAGAACTGACAAAGTCTTCTGTGTGCATCATCATTATACTCATAGGATTTACAGGTCCACCTATGTGTATTGGATCAATGTTGTTTGGATAGTTGATGCCGTTTTGTTGAAGTAAATCGCTAAGATACTTTCCACTCATTCGATTGATCACTAGACCTGTTGCACCTGCAGGTGTTTCTTCAAATATAAAAACTACTGTGTTGTTAAAGAATCCTTTGAGAGTAGGTGATGATACTAGGAACTTTCCTGTGCGTTTCAATGTAGACTCCTATGAATAGTCTGGTAATGGACCGCCGTGTGCTGCACCTTTAACCTTGCCTTTGATTTTCCTGCGTTTCTTACTGCCGCCGTAACGTGCTTTTACTTTACTATCTCGACCACGCAAACCTTGACTCTTGCAACTGCTCAACGCACTAGCACCAATAGCACTATCAGGTTTTGAGCTTTTGCATAGTTCTTTGCTGGCTTTCCATTCAGCAAGTTCTTCGTCTTCTAATAGGTGTTCAATCTTCATACTGTATTTATATTTCTTTGGTAGGTATACTAAAGGTCAAGGCTTTTCGTTTTCCTTTGGTAGTTCCTAAACTAATCTCACCTGTTCTTTCAAAATATTCTATCTTTGTAATTTGTGCCGGTTCTCTGTTTTTACCGACTAATATGGTTTGACCTACTTCTAAGTCAACTGTAAGTTTTGTAAGATTACTCATTGGAAACTCCTTATTGAATAATATTTACCAGCCTATATTTGGGTAGTCTTCCAAAAGCTGTTGTGCTTGCCCACGTGCTTTAAAAACTGTTTGTCTCATAAGTTCTGCTGCTGGCATCCATTGATATCCATCTTTGTGCAGTAGATCAGGTAGCGGAGTTAGTGCTATCTTTTTGAGTAATTCTAGTCTGTTTCTTTCTACTGTGGGTTTAAAACTATTGTACACTTCTACAGGGTCATTGTCAAGCAGGTTTTTAACATTATCTACAACACCACGTACTCTATCCATTGTAAATGGCAGTGCATCAAATGCATAGTCTATATGCGGCAATAGTTCATAGCCCTGTGAACTATACAATTCATGCAGTCCTGCGCCTCCAACACCTATCCACGGCCTAGCCCAAATAGTATTACTCCAGGTCTTTTCTGTTAGGTTAGCATACTTTATAATAGTTTCTGTGGTTATGTTAAAGGCTGCGTTTGCCCAATAGTCTAGTGGCGGCGGCGGGTTGTTGCACATCTCTGGTACTAGATCCATGTCCAAGTCTGCACTGGGTAGCCATCCTAGTACATTCTCTTGCCAAGTATCTCCGCCTGGTGGTTGAGGATCCGCATAGTCTTTCCATTCTGCTGTTCTATCCTGTGTGTAGCTAACAGTGCCGTGAGCAAACTTGTCCATACTCCACAATGCTTTTACCAACTGTGTTCTATGTGGCTTTGCTATTCTATTCTGACTGTGATAGTGTATTTTAGGCTCGCTCAACGGATGAGGAGTTTGATATCCTATATACCAGTCGTATGCACTCCAACTGTGTCTGTAAAACTCTTCAGAGGACATACTAGGATTTGAGCTGTTGTGCCAGTATTCAAATGTTCTGCTGCGTATTTTGTTGCGCAACTGATCAAGCAAGAATCGTGGCCTATGACGATCTTTACCCACTGCCAGTTCATATCTCACAAGGTCTTGTGGAGTAGTTGCTTCTTCACCTACATCAAAGTATACAAGTGCTTGACTTGAGTGCAACAAATGTGGATTGGTTGCTAGATCTTCTCTAGCGGCGACTGTTGCGAATTGCATACCAAACTCCTATAAGATGTTCTCGCATGCCTGCTGCTCCAGGCGAACAGTGTCCAGGTGCTGTCACAACCCAAGGCATTCCTTCTTCTAGTACTTGTTCTTGTATTCTACGTTGATTGTGTAGTGCAACTTCTCTGTTGCGTAGTACTAGCTCCTCGGGTGTAAATCGTTTGCAGAGTTCGGCTACCTGTTGTGCTAGTCTTTCTACTCTGGCTCGTTCATCACGGATACTGTCAAAGCTGTAGTCTATGTCCTCCATAAGACGATATCCGTTGTCTATAAGATGTTGATGCACTCCTACAGGTCCGTTGCACAGCACAGGTCTAGCATGCCACATGGGCTGCCATATCTTTTCTGTTACTATGCTGCCTTCTTTGTTGTGATGTGTTTCTGTTACTAGATTAAAAGCAGTGTCTGCCCACACTCTCACAGGCGGTGAAGGCATGTCCCATACTGCAGGCAACTGCCACTGTTCAACTTGATCTAGTTCTATCCAGGGCTTTTCGGTACGATACTGTTTGTGTGTTTTTCGCTGTAGTTGATTTAGAATACCTGGATCCATTGGAGGTTCTCTATCTCCCCAACTGATCCTGCCACACTCAAACGCTCCGTTGCTTGCCAATGCTTGTATTAGATATGCTCTGTGTGGACGCATAGTAAGATTCATACACACATAGTGATGTGTAGGTGTTGCCTCAGGTACAGTTTTACTGGTATAGGCCAACATTTTATCAAATCCCTGCCAAATCTGCACTTGAGGTATTGGACTATAACAACTGTGTATCTTCAGCCTTCCATCTTGCCAAAGCTGTCTAGCATCTCTAGCAACACTTGGATAAAATCCCTTGCTCCACTCCATCCAGTTGTTGCAGTTCTCTTGCCAGCCAAACACATGCAGCTCTTCACAGTCGGTGCTGTACCAAAGTTTGGCACTGTTTGAATAGAGTTCTTGGTACTTGATGAAGTAGGTGTGCATACACATATTTATATGCGTAGTTAACGATAAATAGTGTTATGAGCAACATCTACACCAAACAGCTAGAACTCTCAGAAGGTCCTTGGCGTATACAAAATCAACACAGACTAACCATAGTAGATCCACTGGACAGAACTATTGCTGTGGTCAAAGACAATAGAGCAATTCCTGTAGAACAAAGACTGGCCAATGCACACTGTATAGCAGCCGCTCCTGAACTACTGGCTGCACTCAAAGAAGCCACATTCTTACTGCACAACACTGGAGTAAACACCAACGGTGCTATAGTTGATCTTCTCTTGAGAGCCGCTCCAGACGATACTCAAATTCGTGAGTGGGCAAACCAAGTACCCTCTGGCAAAGACGCACGACTTCAAAAACTTCGCGACGGTTCTCTCCTAGCACACGAGTCGAATCCAACTCCGCCCAAGCCCTAAGTCTTTCTAGTATGCTCGCACTATCCCTTCTCCGCCACTGAGGAGCTATAGTCAATCCACTTATAGGATCTACACTAGGATCAATCAACCAAGCTACACAAGTTTCTACACTACGTGAAGGCCATACCCAACTACTCGATCCAATCACAGTACGTGAAGTGTCCGATCTAGCAACAGGCCACCAAGTGGTTTCGCGCAAAAATTTTGGTGTATCTCCTGTATAACCTATATAGTCTGCGCCCATAGTGGTACAGGTTTTAGTATAGAGTTCGTATACAGCTTCACTAAAGTCTGAGTTTATCCACACACTGATAGTATCCGTACTAGGTTCCAAGTCCAACATTGCCCTACACAATAGTCTAGGAGATAGTATATTGTGGTTGGTGCTAAACTTAGGCTTATCCACTACTATAGTCACAGGTACACCTAGTCGTAAACTTCTATCTTTGTGGTGTATGATGTGTCCACGAGGTTCTGGTGTTTCAAACTGCATATACTATTTAATATACTATACGTATAGGCCCCGCTGTTAGTGAAGCACATATTAGTATAAAAGGCCCCGCTGTTAGCATCTAAGATATTTGTGAAGAGTGCCGTTGACTATTGTGATGGACTTGGACAATTTTATTTCACCAATTCTCTACTCTCCAACAGCCAACGACAAACATATTTATCCTAGTATAGACTATAGTATAGTCGAGAACAATAGTCAAGAAGATAGTCGAGTAGAGTTCTCACACTGTGTGTATAGTATAGTATAGAGTTTGAACTGTAGTGTATACGCATCGAGTATAGTTGAGAGAGACTATAGTAGTAGGTTAGAGTCACAGTGTACACTCGTGGATTTATTGGCAAAAGTATTTGAACTATGCCTCCTTCTACCTTGGTCAATGGTTTAAAATACTCTAGTAAATCGTTGAAAAACTTAGAGAATATCACTGTGACCGTGTCATACGACCCCGTATGACTTGTCGTTAACCACCGTATGACACGTCGATAGCCACCGTATGACGTGTCGATAAGCACCGTATGAAGGTTAACTTGACGATGTAAGCTATTGATCTTTAAGCGAATATTCACTTTTGAGAACTTGACTTGCTTGACAAAGGCTCAGCACTAAGTGTATAGTATAAGCAGTTGATTTTATTATCCTTTTTCCTCCACTATAGTCTACTACTATACTATACACACTTATAGTATATACTTCAACCTCTTAGTATACTATACTATATACTATAGCAACTTCGTCTGCTAAGTCTTTGTTTTTGTTGACAAAATCAAATCCTCTTTTAAATCAATAGGTTAGCTAGTGTTGTTCCGAGGGGCCATGTGCTGTGTGTAAGTGTTTGAGGCCATTAGAGAAATACTACACTGTAAGTCATTGAGATCATTGGATAATGTGAGGGGCGCCGCTAGGAGTGTGTGCAGCTTAGAGACCCCGCGAGAGAATGGTTTAATATTAAACTATATTTTCTAACTAGTTTAGTATTAAACTATCTCGAGGCAGGTAGTTTAACATTAAACCATTTTGGCGAGAAGGTTTAGTATTAAACCATTTTGAGACCAGGAGATAGTTTAACGTTAAACCATAGGTTCAGAGCTCCGTGCCCTCCCGTACGGTACATTCTTTCCCGGCCTCACATATAATATAACATGACTCCTAGAGGTTTGCAACCAGAAAGAATCTAATAAAATCAATAGGTTATAAAATAAATTTATTTTATTTTTTTGGTTGACAACGTTGTATACATGTGCTATATTATATGTATAAGTTAACAAGCATAGAGGGAAATATTATGCTACACTATACACAAAATGACAAATTTGTATTTTTTAACGCTGTTGACGCACAAGTGCAGCTAACAGTAGAAGACGCTGTTGTTGGCGCTGCTGACAGTGTAGACGCACTTGTTGAGCTGCTGCTACGTGCAGACGTTCGTGCAACAGACAGAATTATGTTTAGCAGCGACATGGACTTTGCTAGTGAAGAAGGCTTTGCTACAGATTCCGCTGCACATGAGCTGCTAGAAGCTGCACTTGAAACAAGTGGCTTGACTGCACAAGCAGACGACTTGCTAGTATAGCAAAAAAAAGACTTGACACTATAGCGCACTTGTGCTATAGTGTTAGTATAAACAAACATAGAGGGCAATCAATGTTTTACATTTACGAAAAATCAAGTACTTATATTATGGGATACAAAAACGGCAAAGTTCGTCCGGATCACCGCAAGAGCTATAAGACTATGGCTAGTGCTAGAGCAGCATTAACCAAGTGGAGCCATCAGTGGTGGCGTGAAGAAGGTATCAACGGCGACAGTGCAAACAACAATCCTCACTTCCGTTATGGCATCGCAAGGGCCAACTACTTCCACGACACTATTGAGAAGAAGCGTACAGTGTACAGCATCTTTGATGAGGCTAAGGAAAACCCAATCACTGAGACTGTGAACACTCCAGGTTACATGTCGCCCAGCAGAGAATCTTATTGGAGCATGTAAAAAAGAGGTTGACACAGCCGCAAGGCTGTGTTATATTAATTGTATAGAAACGCTAAACGGAGGGCATCCACAATGGCAACTAGAGCTCGTATCGGAATCGAAAACGCAGACGGTTCAATCTTAACTTCATATCATCACTGGGACGGTTACCCAGCAGGCTTGGGTTTCAACCTAGTCAACAACTGGGCAGACGAAGATTTGCTTGGTGCCGCTATTCAGTTAGGTGACGCATCGCATTGGGCAGACACTATTGGTAGCAAGACAGACTTTGACTGCCGTGACGATAACTATTACGCACAGAATGTCTACTACGGACGTGACCGTGGCGAAACAGATGTAGGTCCTAAGGCTTATGCTTCCTATGAAGTGTTTGAAAAGTGCTTCCAGCGCAACACACCCTGTGGTGAAGAGTATGCTTATGTCTTGCGCTTAGACGGTACATGGACACAGATTGCAGTGTATACCAAAGAAGTCTTGCATGATGCGGAGGATTCAATCCGCACTGCCAAGGCTCGTATGCAACGCATGATTGATCAGGAGGTAGTGTAATGCCTAACTGGTGCAACAACACAATCACAATCACTGGCGATTACGATACACTCGTCCAACTGAAACCTGTAGTAGAAGCAGGCGAAGGCTTGCTTCAAGCAATCGCACCTATGCCTAAGGAACTAGAAGGCACTGTGGCTCCTAGTGATGAACCCAACTGGTATGACTGGTGTCACGAGAACTGGGGCACCAAGTGGGATCCAGAGCTGAACCTAGAGTTCATCGACAATGGTGATGGCACTGCTACTATCACAGGATTCTTTGAAACTGCATGGGCTCCACCTATTGCGGCAATGCACACCTTGTCACAAGACTGGGACTCGTGCTACATTGAACTCTTCTATGAAGAAGGCGGTATGTGCTTCGTAGGCTGTTGGGATAGTGAAGGTGGCGATGACTACTACGACTATTCAGAAGCTGACAGCAAGACCATCACCGACATCGTTCCCAAGTACCTAGTAGAGGAGTTCGCACTAGACGAACGGTTAGCTGAGTATGAAGAAGAGGAGTTGCAGGATGCTTGATGCTCTACTAGACGATATCGAAGCTGTGCTCAAGAAGTATAGCGGAAGCGATTGGGAGATTATGGATGTTGACTTCAGCGATGGCGGAGCAGTGTTCACAGTGAGTGCAGGCCTTAAGGAGGAAGAGGATGTATAAGGTAAAGGATGCCTCAGGCGAAATAGTTGCTATCTGTAGTCGACTAGAAGATGCAGAAGCTATGTGCCAAACTGTTGGAAAACAAATTCGTAGATTTATTGAAAAAGTAGGTTGACAACTAGTGTGCCCTATGCTATATTATATGTATAGGGCAACACAGTAAGAGGGAACTTACAAAATGGCAGACATTTGCATTTTTAACTCAGCATACCGTGACAGCGAAAAGCGTTGGATCTCAGTAGACGATGTGCGTGTAGTATCAATGAAGATGGACTACGACAACCGTCCTTACATGCTGTTTGAGCACACAGACTTTCCACTAGGCGGATTACGTGCAGACTTCAAAGACGGCAACTGGTACTGTGATTTAGATTAATAGGAGATAGAATATGAAACTTAATGCAAGAGAACTTCAGAAGCTAATGGGTCTTCTACGCAATGTAGCAGAAGTTGATCCAGAAGATGTGATCTCCAACTGTGCATCGCAGCTGGCGTATGAACTTGAAACTGTTAAGGTGCCATTCGACACCAACACAATGAACGAGAAGCGCCAAGAGCTTGTTCGTTATGCTATCGGAAAAAGAAACAAATATCGGTTGACACCCGGCGCTCGTCATGCTATAGTAGTAGAGTAATAAGGGCAAAGAGGGTAATATGGAAATCGATTATTTTGAAGACGATGTAGAAGAGCGCAGCTGGATCGCTGCAATGCTTATCAATGCAACCAGCTTCGCAATGAACTTGACACTCGTTGTAGGCTTAACATATTGGATGGTAGGATGAACGACTTAATTGAAATCGTAGAAGACCTTAAGGACATTGACACCTTTGGTAGCGATACCACAGCGTTCGAAGACATCCTTGTGAAGTGGCAAGCTCGTTTGGTAGAAGCTGAACATGAAGCGGATCGTCAATATGAAATGTTTGCAGGAGTCGCTAAGATACTTGACAAACGTTATGAAACATTTGAAATGGATGACGGAGCATAGATAGAACTGCTCGCATGGTGGAATGGTAGACACTACAGACTTAAAATCTGTTGCCGCAAGGCGTCCCGGTTCGAATCCGGGTGCGAGTACCAAATACTTCTGCTGGTCTCTTAGCTCAGCTGGATAGAGCAAGTGCCTTCTAAGCACTAGGTCGCAGGTTCGAATCCTGCAGAGATCGCCAAAAGTATTTGAAATAAGAGGTTGACAATGTGCTGCTCTCATGCTATATTATATGTATAGGGCAAACAGACAAGGGCTAAAGATTATGAAATTTGTTATCTCAACACAGTATTTAGAAAACTATGGCGCACACTGTGAGGACGGTAAGTTCTCCAGCGGTAATGCATACTGGAAGATGAAGGGCGGCACTGATTACATCGTGTCCGACTTAGAGCGTGTTCAGGATGCGATTGCATTCGTAATGGCCAAGTTCGGCACTAATGATATCTCCCAGAAGGAGTATCCAGTAGCGTTCCGCAGCTATGATGAGTGGGAGACAGAGTTGGACAAGGAGAGCGTTGAATATGCTGACTTCATTAGGTCAACAGCCAAAGATGTGTCACCACTAGAGGAGGCGATATAATGTTTGAAGGTTCAGTTGAAATCCTAATTGCGTTCGTCGCTGTACTTGCTGCGGTAGGTGTAGTCACTATGATTATCCGTGCTATGAACGTTCCTGTAGTAGCAGCAGCAACCATTGGCGTTCTAGGTTGGATGCTTTTCTTTTATCAATTATCACAATAAGGGGTTGACAAGCGAATGACTATGTCGTATAGTATACGTAACAAAACAACTTATGAGGGTAAGATGAACGTTAGATTCAACAGTGGCTATTTTAGCTTTAAGGGTAGAAACATCGAAGTGGCAGATAAAGTACTTCCATTATCACAAGGATTCAAGATAGGTGTTCGCGGCGGCTACGTAACAGTAGACGGTAGTGCAGTGTCTGGTTATCCAGATCGCAATATCAAAGTCTATGTAGACAGTGAGCAAGACTTCGTTGAAGTTGATGACTCCGTAGCCGTCGCTGCTCCTGAAGACGAGAGTGATGCTGCAATTGTAGAACGCTTGCGCAAACGTTTTAACATGCTAGGCGACATGACTAAGGCAGTCAAGAAGGGTGATGTACGTGCAATGATCGTAAGTGGCCCTCCAGGTGTAGGCAAGTCGCATGGTGTTGAAGAAGTACTAGACCGCTACAAGACTCTAGAAGCCTTAGGAGGTACACGCAAGTATGAAGTGATCAAAGGTGCTATGTCACCTATTGGATTGTACTGCAAGCTCTATGGCATGGCAGACAAAGGTAACGTTGTGGTATTTGATGACTGTGACAGCATCTTCCAAGACGATCTAAGCCTTAACATTCTAAAAGCTGCACTAGACAGCAAGGGTCGTAGAATGATCCATTGGAACACTGATTCATTCAAGCTGCGCAACGAAGGTGTGCCAGACTCGTTTGAGTTTAAAGCATCTGCTATCTTTATTACCAACATGAAGTTTGACAAAGTCAAAGGCAAGCTAAAGGAGCACCTAGAAGCACTAGAGTCACGTTGCCACTATATGGACCTTACAATTGACACAGACCGTGACAAGATGCTGCGTATCAAGCAGGTTGTGATGGACGGTATGCTCAATGCATACAAGCTAGATCAAGAGATCAAGGACGAGATCGTAGACTTCGTTGATATTAATAAGAACCGACTACGTGAGCTGTCATTGCGTACAGTGCTCAAGGTAGCGGATCTAGCAGTGGCATTCCCAGACGATTGGGAAGCCTTTGCAGAGAATACGGTGATGCGTCGAGCATAGAGCTCCGCACATCGTACAAACGCTGCTAAAGGTGCCCTCCCTTAGCAGCACATAGGAAGCAATGCAATGCCCTCACGCTGCGCTTCCAACCATGTAGCAGCAGGACCGCCCTCATCCTGCTGCTACAATTCTTTTAAAATAGTGGTTGACAACTGAGTATTCTCATGCTATATTATATGTATAGTTAGACACAACGGAGGGCTCCAATGGCATACTACACTCACACAAAGGATCCAGTTGGTGCATTCCAAGAGAAGGACACTGGCAACTGGTTTGAATGGAGCATCAACAACGATGTGCTCAATAACATCAACGAAGACTTTCCACACAAGGTTTGGACTGGTGGTGCAGGCGTGTGTGGCGATCAAGGATATCGTTATGCTCACGTGATGAAGACTCGTGTGGTAGTGTGTGTAGACGAAGACGAGTTTGGTCTTCCTGTAGTAGAGAAATGGTATACCAAGAAACATAATATTTATGGTTGACAACTAGTACAACCTGTCGTATACTATTAATATAAACAGACATTAGGAGGGCTCCATGTCAACAGAATTAAAAAGCAACACCAAAGATGTAAGCCTTACACGCTTCTGGGGAGGAGAACTTAAAGTTCAAGTCACTACACCTCGTGCTGCCAACTTAGGTCCGCTGACTACAGCAGACAAGTTCTTCCAAAGCATACAGCTCAGCAAAGACGAAGCTAGGTCATTAGCACTAGACTTGTTCCGCTTCGCAGAAGATCAATCGGAGGAATTGTAATGACTCGCAAGGAATGGGTAGGCGAACTGTTTGGTTACGCTGTTATCGCAATATTCGCATTTGGATGGATTGACTTTGGACAAGGACCTAGTCTTACTTGGTGGAATTTAATTCAATTTTTTGGTTGACAGCATACCAATCCTGTCGTATAATATTAGTATAAACAAAACAATGTAGAGGGCATTTACATGAAACGCAATTTAAGAACAGCATACAATCAATTGAACAAGATTGGTTGTCCAACTATTGAAGGTGGATACTACGGCGAAGACAGCTTTCGCATCAGTGCAGAGAGTGGTGATGAGCACCACACATGGGCTGACTACTATATGATGACAGACGGTGATTGCACTGGCTACATCATGGGCGTAAGCAACCGTATCAATGATATACTGGATCCACTGGGCTTGTATGCCGAATGGATCAATCCAGGTGTCCTAGCAGTGTGTGAGGCCTAATATGAAAAACCTCAACAACTATATAAACGAAAACTTGATGTTCGGTGGCTTTTATGGCACCAACATCACCTTTCCACTTAGCCAGAAGAGTGTGGACACTATTGCACGTAGACTGGACAGAGATTTGTCACCTGAGAACCTACACTGTGATGGAGAGATAAGCCACGCTGAAGCAGAGCGCAAGTATCAGTTCTATGGTCGGGTGATCCGCGAGCTTGAGAACTATTGTCTCAACAACTGGTTGAACTCTCCTGTGGTAGAAGAATATTATTAATTAAATGGTTGACAGTATACGGTAGATGTCGTATACTGTTACTATAAGTTAAACATTGTAAGAGGGCAAAACACAATGGCATATGTATCACAAGCAGACAAAAAATCATTAGCACCAGCTATCAAGGCAGTGCTCAACAAGTATGGTATGAAAGGTTCAATCCGTGTGCGCAATCATTCAACACTGTGTGTAACAGTTAAGAGTGGTGGCATTGACTTCTCAGACTACATGCGTGGAGAAGCCTACATTGATGTCAACGAGTATTGGATCGATCAACACTATTCAGGCATTGCTCGCAACTTCCTAAACGAACTATTGGACGCAATGAAAGGTCCTAACTACTTCAACAATGATGATGCGATGACAGACTACTTCCACCGCAGCCACTACACTGATATCACTATTGGTACAGCGTGGAACAAGCCTTACACCTACATGCCCAACAGCATTCCAAACGAACTAAAGGTGGATGCAACTAAGGCAGCCTACATAGTATAAGAGGTTGACAGTATACGGCATGTGTCGTATACTGTATGTATATTAACAAACAAGATATGAGGGTATCACAATGACTATGATTAATACAGTACTAGATCAAATCCAACGCATGGACAACGACGAACTCAATAGAGTTATTGCAGCAGTCAAGAGTCAGCGAACATACATTGCTCGCAACATGACACGCAAGCTGAGGGTAGGTGATGTAGTCACCTTTGAAGGCAGAGGTGGTGCGACTGTTACTGGTAGTGTGCGCAAGATCAATCCTAAGACTGTGCTAGTAAAGGACAGGGCTAGTGCTACTACATGGAAGGTTACAGCTACGCTTCTAACACCATTGCACGTAGGAGAATAGGCAGCTAGGAGCCTGTTGAGACTCGTAGGGAGTTAGACTATCCTAGACTACACTAGACGGAGAGGCAATCAGAAATGGTTGTCTCTTTTTCTTTGGTCGGTCACTAACGAAAAAAAAAAATTTTGAGAGGTCGGTCGCTTAGTATATTATACAATTAATACAAGCACTTAGCTAGTAGTGGGGTTGCAAAATCACCACCGTGAAAGCATAAGTACTTCTCTATAAAAAACTGCGCAGCAAAATTTTTACCCTGCAGGACCCATTTCGGATATATAACTGTATGCACGGTGATAGAG
>Ga0228676_1000188_pt1 | contig 15414 bp, 17 predicted proteins | sample 48D_rmetaG_FD_182782 | JGI IMG/M metagenome (GOLD analysis project Ga0228676, IMG submission 182782) | Seawater microbial communities from Monterey Bay, California, United States - 48D_r | ecosystem: Environmental > Aquatic > Marine > Coastal | place: USA: California | collected 2016-11-02
TGAAGATGCTCGATATGATCCTACACCAGGTGGTATGGAATGGGGCACACCTCAAGGCACAGATTATTTTAAATCCTTAACACCAGGCGAAGGTAAGGAAAGAGAAAAACCTTTAAAACCATTAAACATTAAAGCAAGAAAACCTGAAGACGAGAAGGGTGTTAAGGTTACAGAAGGCTATTGGCAAGATAGAAATGCCAAACAAAAAGAAACATTAGCTAAACATGATAAAGCAATGATAGACTCAGCAAAGAAGTCTATTAAGAAGTATGATGTTGCTAAAAAGATAAAAGAAAATTTAGATCTATCTCATATAGAAGATAAACAGGCAGACCATAGTAAACATCAATACCCTATTAACAATGAAGTAGAGACACACGACACAGGTGATAAGGGACATTGGCTAACAGGTAAAGATGGTGATTGGTATATAGAACAAGATGATATTACAGAGTTAGATAAAGAGGCAGAAAACTTTTCATTTAAGGATGCTGTAGATCTAGGACTATATGACGATGATGAACTAACTTATGATGACTACGATAATACACCAGGTTTTGATAATGAGACAGAAATTACTGAGGCACTATCAGTACAGGGTCGTTTAAAAAGACGATTTAATGCACGAAGAAACAAACAAAAATTAAAAGTAGCTAGGCGTATAGCATTACGAAGAGGATCTACTCCAGACAGACTTAAGAAGAGAGCAACCAGGGGTGCAAGGCTCATGGTTTACAAACGACTTCTCAGGGGTAGAGATAGAGCAGGATTACCACCAGCAGAGAAGGCTCGTTTAGAGAGAATGATTACTAGATTCCAACCACTAGTAAGTCGTATATCTGTTAAACTATTACCTCAGATGAGACAGAATGAAATTAAAAGACTTACATCAAGAGGTAAGTTAAAAGCCAAAACTAGTAAGAAATTTAAAGCAGCTAAACCAGTGAAGAGCGCTTCACAGAAAAGAGCTAAGAAGTTTAAAATAAAGGTTAACAAATATAAAGCACCTAAGAAGAAAGCAGTTAAAGCTAAATATGCTTCAGGTGGACCTACACTTAAGAAAGCAAGTAAAGCCTATAAAGCCTTTTCATATTCCATAGGTTAATCCAACATATAAATACCTGTATGAACCACGGTATTATAATGGGTGGTGTGGTTGACTATTATTATGATTCAATCAAACGAGCACCCGGCGCACATAAAATTGCTACACATCTTAGACGAGAAGGATGGGACGTCGAGGTATTAGATTTTGTTCAATCATGGACATTAGAAGAACTGCAAGAGTTCACAAGACAAAGAGTACATTCAGGTACAAAGTTCCTCGGCCTTAGTGCTACATTTTCCATTAGATTTAAAATACTATTTGAATTCGCCAGATGGTTTAAGAAAGAATATCCAGACATTCTAATCATAGGAGGCTCGCAGGCATTCCATAATTGTGAGGGACTGCCTTTAGATTATATGGTACATGGCTACGGAGAACTGGCTATGAGTGCTATTCTTAGAGGAGATGTTAAGTATCAGACACATAAATGGCTTAATGGACACAAATTTAGGCGCGTAGACGCTACACATGACTATATGGCAGCGCGTATGAAAGACCTAAGTACATATTACGAGGAAAGGGACTATATAGAGCCACAGGAGGTCCTTACAGTAGAGTTTGGTCGTGGGTGTATATTTAATTGCCACTTTTGTACCCTCACTTACAGGAACATTAAGGACGATCACAGCAGGGCTGAGGACAACTTATATAAGGAAATGTTGGAGAACTATAATAAATGGGGCACAACAAACTATTCTATATCAGACGAGACAGTAAATGATTATACAGAAAAGATAGAAAGATTTGCTGGTGCTATTAGAAAGTTACCTTTCAAACCTAATATGGCAGGTTATATTCGTGGAGACTTATTAGTACATAAACAAAAAGACTGGCAAGCAATCGAGGATATAGGACTCAATACACAATTCTATGGTATAGAATCTTTTCATACACCTTCAGCAAAGTCTGTAGGTAAAGGTATGCAGTCAGGTAAACTACAAGATGGTTTACTAGAATATAAAGATCACATGAGAAGTAAAGGACACTTTCAGGCACATTTAAGTTTAATAGCAGGCCTCCCACATGAAACATTAGATACATTAAGAACTACAAAGAAATGGATAGTAGAAAATTGGGTGGGACAATCATCACAAATAATGCCTTTATGGATTCCAGATCAACATAGGATATATGAGGAACAGAGTAGATTTGCAATGAACCCAGGCAAATATGGCTATACAAAAACAACAATGGAAGAAACTAGTAATGGATTCTGGGAAGACGCTCCTCATAAAAGATTTGGAAACTTGTATAGAGGCATAAAGTTTAGAGAGGAAAAACAAGAAGGCAAAGTAATATACAATACAGAAGAGAGTACATTCCAAGAAGAAATGTCTTTTATGAACTGGAAAAATGATACAACTAATTTATATCAGATACTTAATTTCTTAGAACATGAGTGGTATGTTGGTGATGAACAGTTATTCAAAGAACCTCCCTTACCCTTCTCATATCATAATTGGCTAATAGATCCTAATTATAAGTGGGAGGATATGTCTAAGCCTAAAGGAGAATTAAAAGTCCCTCAGGAATTAGCTAAAAACTTTATAGAAAATTATAAAAGGAAAAAGTTAGGATTAACTTCCTGATTTGTATAAATACCGGTATAAACTTAAAGAAGTGTAATATGGCATACGACAGAAAAAGACTAGACACTCTAATTAGGCAAGGCATGATGCCCGCCAAATCATTACCTATTTTACATAGGGCTTTAGATAAACTAAAAAGCGGTGTTAATTTAACACCATATGAGAGAGAAGGTATTTCTAAGTTAATGGATAAAGTAATGGGTTTCCAATTTGGAGATGATATTACATATAACCGTGCTAGATTACATACACAAAGAACAAGATATCAAACCGAGGAGAAGACAGTGGCAAAAGAAAAAGAAGGCGACATTATCATACATGACGGCTCAGAAGATGAGGCAGATGTATCAAGAGATAAGAAAGTTAAGAAAAATGCTAAGTCTAAACTTCTCAAAACTAACAAAGGAGATGGTATGAAACCTGAAGAAGAAATAAAAGAGGCTTCAGCTAGTAGACCCGCAGATAAAGAAATTGGGGATAAAGAATCTCCTAAGCAAGGGTCTTCTGTTAAGCCAGAAATAACGGACGGACCTAAACAAGATTCTAAACCTTCGATTAAGGAAGGCTTAATATCTGATTTAGATTCAGAAGGAATGAGAACAAGAGCTAGTAGACTAGGTAAGAGAAAAGGTAGAGTTTCTAAAGAGAAATTAGCCAAAGAACTTCCAGCAGCTCTTAGAAAAGAAAAACAAAAAGCAGGATTGTCAGAAGACATGGCTAAGTTCAATGAACTTTACAAAGAAAATCTAGAAAGAGCATTAGCTAATAACAATGTAGATAATGTTAGAGATATTCCTCTTAAAATTAAATCAGATCTTTTCAAACATGTAGAAGAAGCTACATACTCAGACAAACAAATTAAAATGGCTAAGGGTATAGCATTTGATCCTAGACATAAAGGCGGAGATTACTCAGGCGCTGCTAAAAAGGCAGAGAAAATTAAGAAAGGCCTATCAGATCATCCAGCAGTTTCAAACGCACTTAGACGAGCTAATGAAGAACTAGAACTAGGGTTAGATGAGGGAGCATTAAAAAACTTTGCCATGGACCATGGCTATGATTTTAAAAATCCACCAAAAAATCCAGATTCATGGTTAGCTAAGAAAGCAATTAAACATGGAATTGGACCTAAGAAAAAACCAGCAGCTAAGCCTGTTAAAGAATCTAAAATGGCTACTAAAGACCATGACGGAGACGGCAAAATAGAATCTGGTAAAGATGAATATTTTGGTTCTAAAGACAAAGCTATTAAGAAAGCTCTTAAGAAAGTGCCTGCTCTCAAGAAAGAAGAAACAGAAGTTAAGAAAACACCTAACCAAGCAGTTAGAGATGTTCATAGAACTGTAGCTGATGTACTTGCCGGCAGAACAATAGAAATTTCAGACGAACCATTAGTAGTAGATCCTAATGTAGAAATGCAAGCAGAACTAGATAGAACTGTTAATGTACAAGAAGGCGCCAGAGAAGACGCAATGAGAGACATTAAGAGAGATAAAGGCCATGGATTGGCTCCTATTAAAAAGGACCCTAAACCAGGTAAGTCAAAGCATGACGGTTCAGAGAATAAAGGCCCAGACCATATAGTAGCTCAATTAAGAAAAGCTGTTAGTTTAGGCGACAAACATGATGGTGTTAAATTCCAAGATGGAAAAACACACAAAGTCAGTGCAGCACATGCTCATAAATTTTTAAATAAATATATGGCAGGTAAGCCAGCAGACAAAGAGAAAATGCAGTCTCATGGACATGCGTCTCACGATAACTTTAAAAAACACATAGATTAATAGGAGAAAAATATGTCAAATTGGGGAGCAACTGACGCGGACGAAAGTAAGCCTAAGTATCTTACAACCGCTCAGAAAAAAGAAGTATATGCTAACGCCAGTGGTTGGGTAGTTGAAGCAGGTTCTACTATGACAGGAAATGGCCGTACAGGCGCTGATCCAGAAGTTCTAGTAGCCATGTCTTCTCTTACAACTAACCTAGGTGCAGCAGATATTACACAAATTGAATGGGTTACAACAGCAGCAGATAAGTCAGCAGGCTTTACGCTTTCAGCTATTGTAGGATTCAATGAAGAAGTAGATGTAACAGGAACACCACAACTATCAGTAACTAACGGCAACGAAGGTACTGGTTCAGGTCGTGGCCCACATGTACTTTCATACGCTAGTGGAACAGGTTCAAACGAACTTACATTCTCACTAGTTATAGCAGCAGCAAACGCAGCTACTAACGCAGACGATGTATTAAGCTTTGGAGCTAATCCACTTGCCTTAAACGGTGGCACAATTAAAGATAAAGGAACTTCAACAGTTTCTACTATCACAAGTGTAGCTGGTATTGGTACAGCAGCTGGTACATTAACAGTCGTAGCGTAAGGAATAAGTAATGGCAGATAGTAAACTTTCAGAGTTAACAGCAGCTACAACAGCAGCTGCAACGGATACAACTTATTTGGTTCAGAGTTCAGTCTCTAAACAAATAACAGTAGCAAACTTGTTTGGGAATGTATCTACTCCTGTACAGTTTACTAACTCCATTCAAATCGGAGATCATAATACAATAACAGCAGCTAGTGCAATTAACACAGCTTATAATGTTACATATATTAATGATCCTTCAGGCGGAGGTACTTGTTCTATAGGAGCAGGACTAGACGGCCAAATAGTAATTTTAATTATGTCTTCCAATAGTGGAGGCCACACAATCCAATTATCAGGAGCTAATGTGGTTAATACAATAAGTTTCGACGCAGCAGGCGAGAGTGCCACAATGTTGTATGATACAGGACTTAGTAAGTGGTTCTTCATTGGGGGAAGTGCAACAGTGACTTAAACTATGATTGAACTTAATGATGATAACTTTTTGATCTTTGCTATAAAAAACTACCAAAATCCTTCATGCACAGGGATGGCGGAGTTAGAAGATGATTTAAAAAGATTTAAATATTTAAAACGCTTGTTAAATAGATATGATAAAACAGGTGAGCCAAATGAAAGGCTAATTATAAATCATTTAATTCTTCTATACAATGTTTTTGGTAAGGGAACGACAGAGATGTTGTTTTATAAATTAGAAGAAAAATATTGGTCTAATTTAAAAACTTACTTGGTGTTCTTAAATAGAATGCCGTTAGAAGAAGTATATACGCAAGGTTTAAAATTAAATAAAGGTGTACATACACCAATGAATGAAGAACTAATTAAAGTATTAAGGAAAATTTAATGAGTAGAGCATTAGATGCAGTCGTAGGAATTAGGTTACTAAAATTATTAAGTACACCTATTCAAAAGTCTAAAGCATTCCAATTAGGAATTATAGATGCCGACGGCAAAAAACTCAAGAAACCTTCTAATACAAATGAAAGAAATGCTTATACATTACTTAATAGATTTGTATTTAAAGTTCAAAAGTCCTTAACAAGATCTTCTGATATGAATTCTCGTAGGCTGTTATCATTTGCAGCTGCTATGGCATTATTAAGAGAGTATGAAGAAAAAGATGATGAATTGGATGTAGGCGTTTTACTAGAACTTTACATGCAGGACGAAACGGTACAACAGCAGGCTAGACTTTTGGAATCCAATGTGTTATCATTAAAAAACTATATGGAAGAAATGAACGGAGTAGGTGGAGGAGCAGTAGCCGGTATAGGTGTAGGCCCTCAAGGTGAACCAGGAAGAGATCCTGTGTTTATGCCAATGAACAGAAGAAAAAAGAAGAAAAAGAATGCCGACAACAAATAAATATGATAGAGAAATAGCAACTATTAAAGCAGATGTAGCTGCTATAGGACATTTGTTCGGTAAACTAGACGATGCTATAGAAAAGATAGGGACAGCAAGTGCCAATATCAGTTCTATCCTGGCTGTTCACGAGGAGCGGTTAGAAACTAACGAGAAGATTAACTTGGAAAGAAGAAGAGAATCAGAGGCAGCTGTAAAGGAGCTACATAGTAGAATCTCAACTTCTACAAGAGAAAACCTGGAGCAACACAATCGCATGTCAGAAAATTTAAAAAATTCAGAAGATAAAATTTTAGCAGCTATTAATGAATTGCGTAAAGATGTGAATCGTGAACAGGAACACTTAGAAGAAAGAATATCTAAGTTGGAACAATGGAGATGGATACTTATAGGTGTCTTAATAGCCATATCAGCCGTAGTACCAAACATGGGCAAAATCGTGTCCATGCTAGCAAATTAATTTTACCAAACGGTACAATAACTACTAGACAAACACTTCACTAGGTCGTATAATTACGACTATGTTACACATTGATTTGAAATATATTAATATGATCTCGCATCGGTTTGATAGATTCAAACGGAAGGATGATTACTTGTTTAATTTCCGTTGCCCTATCTGTGGCGACAGTAGTACCAAAAAGTCTAAAGCTCGAGGATACCTATATAAAAAGAAGAACGATATGTTCTATAAGTGCCATAACTGTGGTGCAGGTAAGACTTTTGGTGGATTATTAGAAAGTACTGATCCTATGCTACATAAGGACTATGTGCTAGAAAGATATAAAGCAGGTGTAACAGCTCCTCGAGCTAATACAGAACCAGATTTCTCAGGTATATTCACACAGCCTGAGTTTGGTAAGGAATCCTTAATAGACGAGTTAATGGATAGAGTCGACAAAATATATGAGCAATGTGAACTTTCAGACTCTAATCATATGGCTGTGGACTATTGTAAGAAAAGAAGGATTCCTAGAGAGAAATGGGATAGGCTATATCATATAGATGACATCTCAAAGATACATCAGTTAGCTCCTAAATATAAAAATAGGATTACAACAAATGAGCCTCGTCTTGCTATCCCATTCTTCTCTCGTTCTGGTAAGTTAACAGGGCTTACACTAAGAGACTATGGTAACAATCCTTTAAGATACATTATGGTAAAAATAAATGAGGAATCTCCTACAATTTTTGGCCTAGATTGTATAAGTAATGTTACACCTGTTAAAATAGTAGAAGGACCGTTGGACAGTTTATTTTTAGATAACTGTATAGCAGCAGCAGGTTCTTCATTTAACAAAATAAAAGACTTAGGTTTAGACAATCCAATAATTATTGTGGATAATGAGCCTAGAAACGAAGCAATTTGTAAGATCTTACACAACAATATTAAAGAAGGCCACAGGGTAGTTATATGGCCTGATTCTATTACAGAGAAGGATATTAATGATATGGTAATAGCAAATCTAGATGTTGAAGAAATTATAAATTATAATACATTCCAAAATTTAGAGGCAGAATTAAAGTTTAGATCCTGGAGAAAATGTTAATGAGTTTAAATAACCCTACAAACGAAAGAGAAATGAACCAAAGAAATATACGAGACTTACAACATCAACTCCACGAAGCGTACAAAAGAATCACCGCCTTAAATAATGAAATTAACAATTTACAAATACAGTTAGATAAAAAGGACAAGTAATGGCAAAGGCGGAGTATCACGGCATCACGGTTGATTTGGATAGAGATAAATTATTTGACTCCCTAGGCGTCCAAAGATTAAAAGAAAGTTACATGAAAGAAGAGGAGGGAAGTCCTCAAGAACGATTTGCTTTTGTTAGTTCCAAATTTAGTTCTAATCCAGAACACGCACAAAGATTATATGAGTACAGCAGTAAACATTGGCTGTCTTATTCTACACCCATTTTATCTTTTGGACGGTCCAAAAGAGGCATGCCTATATCATGTTTTTTGAATTATATAGATGATACAGCGGAGGGTTTAGTTGAAAACTTATCAGAAACAAACTGGCTTAGCATGCTTGGCGGTGGTGTCGGCATTGGGTTTGGTATTAGGTCAAGCGACGATAAGTCTACTGGGGTTATGCCTCATCTTAAGACTTACGATGCCTCGTGCCTCGCGTACCGTCAAGGGCGTACTAGACGGGGTAGCTATGCTACTTACCTTGATATTAGTCATCCAGATGTACTAATGTTCCTCGAAATGAGGAAGCCAACAGGCGATCCTAATATGAGATGTCTTAATCTACACCACGGTATAAACATTACAGATAATTTTATGCAAGTGATTGAAAGATGTATGACAGATCCAGAGGCAGACGACGGCTGGAACTTAGTAGATCCTAATTCAGGATTGATTAAGGATACAGTATCAGCCAAAGAACTATGGCAGAAGATATTAGAACTTAGAATGGAAACAGGGGAACCTTACATTCATTATATCGATACAAGTAATCGTGAAATGAAAGACTTCCAAAAAGAACTAGGACTACGAATAAACCAGAGTAATCTATGCTCTGAGATTATATTGCCCACTAACGAACAACGAACAGCGGTGTGCTGTCTATCATCAGTTAATCTAGAATACTATGATGCCTGGAGTAGACAACCACTATTTTTAAAAGATGTAGCAGAAATGCTAGATAATGTATTAACATTCTTTATTGATAATGCCCCTGATGAAGTAGGTAGAGCTAAATACTCAGCAAAACAAGAACGGAGTATTGGAGTAGGCGCTCTAGGCTTTCATGCCTATCTTCAGAAGAACGGTTTAGCTTGGGAAAGTAATGAAGCCAAAGGTGCTAACCTTAGAATGTTTAGACATATAAGGAGTAAATTAGATGAGGCAAATACATCTATTGGAAAGGAAAGAGGAGAGGCTCCAGACGCTAAAGGGACAGGGAACCGTTTTAGTCATCTTATGGCTATCGCTCCTAATGCTTCCAGTTCTATTATTATGGGTAACACTTCGCCTTCTATTGAACCTTGGAGGGCTAATGCTTATAGGCAAGATACACTTAGTGGAGCTTATCTCAATAAGAATAAATACTTGGATGCTCTCATTAAAGAGTATTGTGAGAAACATCCAAGAACAAATTACGACGAGGTTTGGTCCTCGATCATAAGTAATGATGGTTCAGTACAACATATAACACAATTATCAGACGAACAAAAAGCTATCTTTAAAACATCTATGGAAATAGATCAACGATGGTTAATTGAACACGCAGCAGATAGACAGATGTATGTAGATCAGGCACAAAGTTTAAATCTATTCTTCAGGCCTGATACACATATATCTTATTTGCACGCAGTACACTTCCTAGCATGGAAGTCAGGAGTCAAGACATTATATTATTGTCGTTCAGAGAAGTTAGGTAAAGCGGATAAAGTTTCTAAACGAATTGAAAGAGAAATTATACAAGAGCTTGACATGACAGCTATTGCAGATGGGGAGTGTTTGGCTTGCGAGGGATAGTAGAAACATTACCTAAAGGAGTAATAGGTGTCGTAGTATCAGGAGGCTTTGACAGCACAATACTATGGCATTATCTTTATGGTTTGTGTAGGGAAAGGAAACAAAAGATTATTCCTTTTACTGTACCTAAAAATGATGGTGCACTAACATACGCTACAAGAATGTTAGAATGGAGTGCTAAACGATATAATGATAAAGTCTTACATCCTATTGTAATAAATTCTAAAGGTGTTGATTGGAGTAAGAAAGACTATCAAGGAGAGGAAGTAGCACAACAGTTACTTGGTGGTATAAAAGATATAATGAATATGGGACTTGCTGGCTATGTATATACAGGAGTTAACGAGTATCCACCACATTATGAGACATTATGTTCGTATCATACACCCGGCCCTAGGAAATTATCTAGGGAGAGTGATGCGCTTTATAGAGGCAGACCTGTAAGTGATTTTGTAAGACAACCTTTTGCGGATTTAACTAAGATAGATATAGTTAACTTTGCAAATGAACTAGGCATATTAGAAGAGGTAGCAGAACTATCTCATAGTTGCGTTGAGCTTATAAGAGGCAGGTGTGGAGAATGTTTTTGGTGTAAAGAACGGGAATGGGGTTTTGCTGAGGCAGGACTATTAGACAACGGAACAAACTAAGAGGAATACGATGGTGGCAAAACCTAAACTAACAGACGAAAGAGATTATTTCAAACCATTTAATTATCCATGGGCTTACGAGGCATGGCTAAAACATGAACAATCACATTGGTTACATACAGAAGTACCAATGGCAGAGGATGCAAAGGATTGGAAGGACAAGTGTACTGATCCTGAGAAAGCATTCCTTACAAACATATTTAGATTCTTTGTACAAGGAGATATAGATGTAGCTGGTGGTTACATTAATAACTATCTACCTTATTTCCCACAACCAGAAGTTCGTATGATGTTATCAGGGTTTGCAGCTAGAGAGGCATTACATGTTGCTGCTTATGCACATTTAATTGAAACACTAGGTATGCCTGAAAGTACATACAGCGAATTTTTAGAGTATCAAACGATGGCAGACAAACATGATTACTTCATGGAATTGTCAGCAGCTAATGGCACAAAAGAATCTGTAGCTACAAACATAGCTGCCTTCTCAGCATTTACAGAAGGTATGCAGTTATTCTCATCTTTTATTATGTTATTAAACTTCCCACGACATGGTAAGATGAAAGGTATGGGACAAATTATTACATGGTCTATTGTAGATGAAACAATGCACGCAGAGTCTATGATTAAACTATTTAAGACCTATATTAATGAGAACAAAGAACTATGGAATGATAAACTTAAAAAAGAGATATATGATATCGCAGAGAAAATGGTAGAACTAGAAGAGAAGTTTATTGATCTAGCATTCTCCATGGGCGATATGGAAAACCTAACACCTAAAGATGTTAAACAATACATTAGATATATTGCTGATAGAAGGCTTATAAGTATGGGTATGCGAGGTATCTTTAAGGTGAAAAGAAATCCATTATTGTGGGTAGAAGAGATGATTAATGCTCCTACTCATACAAACTTTTTTGAAAATAGATCAACAGACTATGCTAGAGGAGCACTCAAAGGTAATTGGGGAGATGTTTGGGGAGCAGTAAGTGGCTCCTAAAAGAATTGAGTGCTTAAAATGTGAAGGAGTAGCTGAAATAAGCTATGAAATTAACCATGATTTTTATAAAATAACCTTTTGTCCGTTTTGCGGAGAGGAATTAGAGCTTGAGGAGGAATTTGAAATAAATGACCCATACGAAGAATACGAGGCTAACACTTAATGATATAGGTGGTGCTATTGTTAAAAATAACGATACTTATTTGTTAAAAGATAACGACCACTTAAACAATCTAGTAATAAGCAGTACAGACTTAAAACCATTTAAAAAGACCGGCGGACACAGACACGCAGGACAGGAAGAGGTTTATATTTTTGTACATGGAACTGGGGTTATGAAAATAGATGATGAGATGTTTCCTGTTAAAGAAGGTGATACCATTCTAATCGAGGACGGCCAGTTTCATCAAGTAATTAACGATACACCTAACATGTTGTATTTTGTATGCGTGTTTGATGGGAATAGATCCCATTAATATAATACAAAAAATAGCATTAATATTCTCAGCGGTAGCAACCTTTCTTTTGTTAATAACCAACCTACCTCACCCAGATCCCTGCGCTAAAGATAGGTATAGCAGGTTCTGTATAATGAATAGCCACTAATATAAATACATAGATGGCTAAAAGAAAAGTAAAAGAGAAGAAAAAACATAGAGTATATTGTACCTACTTCCCAGATGGAAGGTATTATATAGGTTACTCATGCAAGACAGATAAACAATTTGAGAAGTATTTTGGAAGTTCTACGATTGTTAAAGAGTATGAAGAAGAATTAAAGAAGGAAATTATAAAGGAATTTCCTACTAGAGCCCCAGCAAAGATGCAGGAGTTTCTATTACAATGGCAACAACGACACGACGATAGGTGTGTTAATGATATGTTGCATGTTAGAATAAGGAGTAGTTTCCTAAAAGATTTCGAACCTATCGAATGGAGGCCAAATGGTTAAGCAAAGTAATTTATCATTTATTATAATGACTCTATTCTCTGCACTGGCAGTATCAGCAGTAGCTGCATACTTTTCTATTGTAGGACTAATGGCAATATTTTCTGCCCTACCTATGTCTATACTTGCAATGGGAATTGTATTAGAAATAGCAAAACTTGTAACAGCATCATGGGTATATCAGTATTGGGAACGAATCCAGTTCATGATGAAAGCATATATGATATTGGCAGTAATAGTTCTATCCTTAATCACATCAATAGGTATATTTGGATTTCTAAGTAAAGCACATATGGACCAAGCAGCAAGTGCTGGTGATGCAGGAGCACAAGTAACTAGACTAGAAGATCTAGTATTAAGAGAACAAGGAAAGATAACAGCATTAGAAGATAGAATTACTAGAATCGACGATGGTGGTGTATTAGATATAACACAATCTATACGACAGCAGGAAGAGATACGAGATACGGCGTGGGATAGAATACAGGGAGACATAGAGTACTCCGAAGAACAAATAGATAAGATTAGAGCCTCATTAGACACAGATTTGGCACTACAGCAGTCAAAAATAGATGGTTTGGATGCTATAGTAGCATCTTATACGAGCCAAGGTACTACGGGTGGAGCGTTTAATCGTAGAGATAATGTAGCAGCAGGATTAGAAGTTAGGGAAGAACAAAAGACTGAGAGAGATGCTATTGATGTTAAGATGACAGAGCTTAGAAATTATGCAGAGACACAAATAGCAGGCTATCGTAATCAAATATCACAATATCGAGCAGACACCCAAACAACTATAGACAATGCCAATGCTGAGATAAACAGATTAAGAGATACTGAGACAACAGCACAAACAGGAAGAGATGTACAAATAGATGAACTGCAAGGACAAATAGACGCAGTTTATATTACAATAGAAGATTATAATGAGACTTTATTTGAGAAACGAGCTATTGTAAGAGAGTTAGACAATGAAGTAGGACCAGTTAAATATATAGCTCAACTACTTTATGGCGAGAATGGTACAGCAGCGGTTGATTCTGCCGTACAATTTGTTATAATGCTACTTATATTTGTATTTGATCCTTTAGCGATTATATTAGTTATAGCAGCTAATTTAAGTTTTAAGGAAAGAAATGGTGGTAGGATTACAGCAATGTCAGCACCGGAAGTAGATTTTGTTGAAGAACTAACACCAGTAGATAAACCAGAGGAAGGCTCATGGGCTGCTACAACAACAGCACTACCGCCAGACTTTAGTTTAGAAGACAGAGTAGGTATAACTGAAGATTTACATATTGATATGGAATTGCCACCTGATGGTACAATGACAGAAGATATGTTAGAGACACAGGAAACACCTAAAGAGTTAGAGTCGTGGGTAACAGACAAATATGGAAAAGAGTCTGCCATGGACGCTAAAAAAGAAATAGATTTACAATGGTTAATTGATAAAAAGAGGAAGAAAGATGCCTAATGTTACAGAGTTTCACCCAGAGAGAAACAACGATGAATGGAGATCTAATGTAGAAAGTCTACTTAAAACAGGTAATGGTAAGTTCCATTTCCAGAAAGTAGATGGCAGTTTACGAGATATGTACTGCACATTAAACCCTAATGTCTTACCAGAATCAGGTAATACTGAACCACCAAGCCAAGCAAAGCCTGGTATATTAACAGTATTTGATATTGAGAAAGATGGTTGGCGTTCAATGAGATATGAGAATGTCATTGGTTTTAAGTTTTTGGGTGATCAAACAACTGATCCAGAACACGAATCCACATTTATTCAGCAATAATGGTCCTATAGAGTATTGACCTTTACTTACATAGCTCTTATAATTAGTACTATGAATAATAAAGGAGTCCTTACATGGCAAAATCTAAGAAACGCAGTCAATACCTTTTGGCTGAACCGAACTGGGCTGAACTCAGCCTAATTGAAAATGAAGAAGAAAGAGCTAAAGCCTTTCAGCAAACACAATACTGGATACACCAGGAAATAGCAAACAAAGAGACTTACAAAGAGTTTCGAACCTGGGTTAAGAAACATTCTGGTTGGGATAAGAAAGCACAGACATCTGTACTTGGTTGTCCTGATTGGAGATACTTAACAATAGGACAGTACGCTTACTTTCAGAACAAGACAGGCTGGATGCCAGCTCAATCTAGAATTTGGATTGATGCTAAACAACCTGAGCTTATTGAACAAGGCGATAAAGAGATTTCTGAGAAAGCTCTTAAGAAGAAGGTTGTTGCAATTAAACCTAAGATAATTAGAACACAATTACCTGACTTCCTGGCAGCATTTGATGAGATGCTAGACAATCTAGTCGAAGGTAAGAAGGCAGGTACTGTTGAAGGCTTACTTAGGCAAATAACTATGCTGCCTGCTGAGACAGCAGAAGCTAGATCTGAGATATCTAAAATTAAAGACGAGTATGATGAACTTGTAAGAGTTCGTAAGATTAGAGGTGGTAGAAGTGATTGGGACGAACAACTGATTGAAGGTTATAGTCATATCAATACACCACAGTTAAGAAAGATTATGGCATACTTTGATGAAGGCTTACAGTCTCTTGATACATTTACAGCATCTAAACGAACTGTAAGACGTAAGAAGCCTGTTGATCCTCGTAAGATAGTAGCACGATTGAGGCATTTAAAAGCAGATAAGGACTTTAATATAGCATCTATTAACCCTGTAGATATCCTAGGTAGTACCGAGGTGTGGGTATATGATGTTAAACGCAAGAGATTAGGGCTATACATGTCTGAGAACCCTGGAGGATTAGGTGTACACGGCACAAGTATAACAGGTTATGATGATAAACTGTCTTATGAGAAGACTCTACGGAAGCCTGATGA
>Ga0228676_1000250_pt1 | contig 13734 bp, 9 predicted proteins | sample 48D_rmetaG_FD_182782 | JGI IMG/M metagenome (GOLD analysis project Ga0228676, IMG submission 182782) | Seawater microbial communities from Monterey Bay, California, United States - 48D_r | ecosystem: Environmental > Aquatic > Marine > Coastal | place: USA: California | collected 2016-11-02
CGATAGGATCAAGATTTTTACGTTGAATATTTTCTACCAATGCCATTTCTAGCATTTCTTGGTCATTAGCTGTTCTAACGTAGGCCGGTATTGTTTTATTGCCAATTAATTTTGAAGCTCTAAATCTACGTTCCCCTGAAACCAATTGATATGTGTCTCCTAATTTTCTGACTGTTATAGGCTGGATAACTCCCAATTCTCTTATGGAAGTTGCTAACTCACTTAATGAGTCTTCATCAAAATAGGTCCTTGGTTGGTATGGATTTACCTGAATAGTTTCTAATGCTACTTCTATAATGTTACCAAGAACATCATTGTTGTCTCTAACATTATTGGAAGTATCTTTTAATAATGCAGATAAACCCCTACCTAGTGCCTGTTTTTTTGTGGCTTTAGCCATAGTATTGATTCTTTTTTAAGAGTTCATTAGCCAAATTTAAATAATTTACAGCACCTTTACTTGTTGCGTCATAAGAAATGATGCTTTCTCCATAACTTGGTGCTTCTCCTAAACGTGTATTTCTTCGAATAATTGTATCAAAAACCATGGTGCTAAAGTGTTTTTGAACCTCATCTACTACTTGATTAGATAAACGTAATCGAGAATCAAACATGGTAAGTAATAATCCTTCAATATCTAAATCTTTGTTATGGATTTTTTGAACACTTTTAATTGTGTTTAATAATTTACCAAGACCTTCTAATGCAAAATATTCACACTGTATAGGAATGATCACAGAATTGGCTGCAACCAATGAGTTAAGCGTAATTAATCCCAGAGAAGGAGCACAATCAATAATTATAAAATCATAATTATCTTTAATTTTTTTAAGAGAATCTTTCAGCATATATTCTCTTCTTTCTTTGTCTACCAATTCAATTTCAATGGCTACTAAATCTATGTGTGATGCAATGATATCTAAATTTGGTGATGAGGTTTTTAAAATAGCTTCTTGAGCTGAGCAAGTATGCTCTAGTACTTGATAGCTTCCAATTTCAATAGATTCTATGTCTATGCCTAGTCCAGATGAAGCATTAGCCTGAGGATCAGCATCTATCAATAAAACTTTTTTCTCTAAAACTCCGAGTGCTGCAGCAAGATTTATAGAGGTAGTTGTTTTACCGACCCCACCTTTTTGGTTTGCTATTGCTATAATTTTACCCATTGAACAATTCAGATTTTATCTAGTAAATTTACAATTAAATACTATTGTTGGAAAGAATAGATGTTAACAAAGTTTAAACAATTTAAATCACTGATTTTAAATTAATTAAAGCGCGTTTATTCAAGTTTTTAAACAATTTTTAAGGTAAGTTATAAACTCAAATTTTTATAATAATGCTTACAAAATTATGAGCTTCTTTCTGGGATATTTTTTAATATTTGTTGTAAAAATTTCCAAAATTTTTGAACAGATGAAATACTAACTTTTTCGTCTGGTGAATGAGCTCCTTTTATAGTGGGGCCAAAAGAAACCATATCCATTAGCGGGTAGTTTTGCCCAAGAATACCACACTCTAATCCTGCATGACAGGCAGCTACTTTTGCTTTTTTACCAAATAAATTTTCGTATAAGTGAGTGCAAATTTTTAATATTTCTGAATTTATATTAGGTTGCCATCCTGGATAGGAGCCAGATAATTCAACTTTAAAATTGGCTAATTCAAAACAAGATGTTAATGCATTAGTTAAATCTTTCTTTGATGAATCTGAAGAAGAACGTGTTAAACACGCTACATATATATTTCCATTTCCAACAATTATTCTAGCTATATTATTTGATGTTTCCACCAAATCAGTAATATCTGGGCTCATTCTGTAAACCCCATTTAATGTTGTGTATATAGATTTCAAAAAAACTTTTTGAGTTGCTATATCCATTATTTTGTTTGGAATATCTGTTTTAATTATATCTATGGCTAGATTTGGTTCTAAGGCTTTAAATTCTTCTTTAATTAAACCAATCAAATCTTTCATTTTTAACAAAAAGCGTTCCTTCTCATTTTCTTTTATTACGATTGTTGAAAAACTTTCTCTTGGTATGGCATTTCTTAAACTACCTCCATCTATGTTTGAAACTCTTAACCCAACTGATTCTGTTCCGTAGTACAATATTCTATTCATTAATTTATTGGCATTTCCTAAACCTTTATGAATATCCATTCCAGAATGTCCTCCTTGTAATCCTTTAATGGCTATTTTAAAAGCTACTGTATCTATAGGTGTTGTTTCTTCTTGGTAAATTCTATTTGCAGTAACGTCAATACCTCCAGCGCAACCCATATCTATTTCATCGTCCTCCTCTGTATCTAAATTTAATAGAATTTCACCTGATAAAATACCTCCCTTTAATCCCATAGCACCAGTCATTCCGGTTTCTTCATCGATTGTGAAAAGTGCTTCTATAGTTGGATGCTCTGTGGTGTTAGATGAGAGAACTGCCATGATAGCTGCAACTCCTAATCCATTATCTGCACCTAGTGTAGTTCCGTCTGCAGTAACCCAATCTCCATCTATGAACATGTTTATTCCTTGAGTTTCAAAATCAAAAACTGTTTCAGAATTTTTTTGATGAACCATGTCCAAATGGCTTTGCATAACAACAGTTTTTTTATTTTCAAAGCCTTTAGTTGCAGGCTTTTTTATGATAACATTTCCAACTTCGTCAACAATAGTCTCTAACATTAGTTTTTTTCCGAAATTGACCATAAAATCAATAATTCGTTCTTCTTTTTTTGAAGGGCGAGGTACCGCATTTAAGTCAGAAAAATGATTCCAAATACTAACAGGTTGTAATTTTCTTATCGGAGAATCCATAGGTATTATAAAGTAAAATATTTTGTGTAAAAGTAACTAAAAACAAAGGCTGTATTAAGAAATATCTATTACTATTTCACCAATATTTTTTCTCACTTTCTTTTGATGCGTCATGATGTCATCCTCAGCTCTGAACCCAACAGGTAAAACCAGTACAGATGATAGATTTTTTTCTTTTAAACCCAAGACTTCGTTATACTTTTCTGGAATAAAACCTTCCATTGGGCAAGAATCTATTTTTTCGTTTGCACAAACAGTTAACAAATTTCCTAATGCTAGATAAGCTTGATTTTTACCCCAAGAAAGTAGATCTTCAGTAGTTTTTTCAGAAATGGTTGTTGTAAGATATTCTTTAAAAGAGTTGATAATTTCATCAGGTGTATTTCTAATTTCTTTTACTCTTTAAAAATATTTTTCTACGTCAGTTTCATCTAATTTTGTGTCTACACAAATAACGAGTAGGTGAGAGGCTTGAGAGATTTGTTGTTGATTCCAGCTGTGTTTAACAAGCTCTTTTTGAATATCTTTATTTTTTACTACTACTAGTTTAATAGGTTGCAAACCGTAGGAAGTAGCTGTTAGATTAAAGGCTTGTTTTAAAATATTAATTTGATGGTCACTTAGAATTTTGTGATGATCAAATTTTTTCACAGCATATCGCCATTTAAGATTATCAATACTATTCATTCTGGGTTTTTAATTTTTTACAAAAATACAACCCTATAGTGATTTCATCAATTTCTTATTATTGTAAAAATCAATTATCAAATAGATAAATACTTTTTGATATTAGATTATTAGAGTTATTTGTTTGGGTTTAGCATGTTTTTAATTCTTGCCAAACAATCATCATAATGGTATCTAGTCATCAAATTAATATTCTTTTTATTTATGCTTGTTAGTTGATTTTTTAAAACAATTAATTCTCCTCTAAAAATAGAAAATAAATCAAAAGTTTTAATGTCTTTAGTATTCATTAACGAGGATATTTTTTCAATGAATGACTTTTGAATATTTCTTCTGTAAATTGTTATATTTTTATTTGTTTTTATTTCTGAAAATAGTCCATTCCTTAAGTCTCTGAACATATCTAATGTACTATACAGATCATCTTGTGTTAGTTCTGCATCCATCATTCTTTGTAATCTTTTAGTGTTTAAAAGACTAAAAAGTTGCCTATTTTGTAATTTTAAAATACTTCCTGTATGTCCAGATGGATTAATATTTTTAATGATTTCATTTGGGATCAACCATTCTACGTTATTAAAAACATTGTTTTGAAGCCATTTCATAGCTTCTTTCTGTGATGTTTTAGATGAATTTGTGTAAATATAACCATCTTGTTCTGGTTTTTTATTATTTTCTGTAACACCACCAATAATACCAGTTACATGACCAGAGTATCTACTAAAAACCCCTAACAATTCTCTATGTAATTCTGATAAATCATCATAATTATTAGTTTGGTCAGAAGTCCAATTTTGAAGGTTTTTTGCAACAATTTTTAAGTTTTTAACTCCATAAGTACTTGCTTTTACTTGATTATTTCCTATACCTTCTGTTTGAGATTCTGGATCGAAACCACCTCTTCTTTGAATTCCAAATTTATAAATAGGATTGTTTCCTTTATCAGAAATCCATTTGTCTAAAGTTTTAGTTTCATCTGCGGGTTTTTTAATATTTGGAAGCACTCGATACCCCCAATTGATCGAATAGTGGTCGTAAGGACCTAATTGACGTATAAATCTTATATTTTTATCACCAGGTTGCGCTACATAATTATATCTAGCATAATCCATGATGGTAGCAGCTATTCCATTTTTTTGAGTAAACTCCCCAGATCGTAAGGAATCTACAGGATATGCATAACTTGCTGCCATGTTATGTGGTAAACCCAGTGCATGGCCTATCTCATGCGAAATTACCATACGCATCATTTCTCCAATTTCTTCCTGGGGTGTATCTAAGGTTCTTGCTAAAGGATTTGCTGCACCTGTTTCAAGTAAATACCTGTTTCTATAGGAACGAAGATGATTGTGGTACCATACAATATCACTTTCAATTATTTCTCCAGATCTTGGATCAGATACACTAGGGCCAACAGCATTCCTAGTTGTACTTGCTACATACCTAATTGATGAATACCGAACATCTTCCATGCTAAATTCAGGATCTTCTTCTTTAGTTGGTGGATATTTAGCCATAATTGCATTTTTAAAACCTGCAGTTTCAAAAACTTTTTGCCAATCATCTACTCCTTGTTTAATATATTTTCTTAATTTTTTTGGTGTAGCAGGATCTAAATAATAGACAATGGGCTTTAGGGGTTCTACCAATTCTCCTCGGTTATAAGCCTGTATGTCCTTGGGTTCCAGTCTCCATCTTCTTATGTAACTTTTAGCATCTGCTTTTAAAGCTTCTGAATTGTAATCAACATTACTAACAGTAAAATAACCTACTCGCTTATCAAATAATCTTGGCATCATAGGTTGTTCAGGAAGCATAATCATAGATTGATTAACTCTTACTGTAATGGTATTGGTACTCTTATTGCTAGGTGGAGCATCCGCATCAAAGGTGAAATCTTGAACAACTTCTATGTTTTTTGGATAACTCTTAATCGAATTAATAAAACTCCTAGACGCATCTAGTCTTTTTACCTTATATCTCTTTCTAAGAGATGTTGGTAATCCGCTAATAGCCTTAACATCTGAAGATAGAAATTTAGTAACCTCTACCAAAGTTGCCGTTGAATCTGAGTTTTTAATTGTAGCATCAAAAGCATAAATAACAGGTTCTAAATTGTTTGATTTTACAGATTTATAGATGGGTAAACTATCCTCAGCAATTGCTTCATAGGATTTAACTTTTAAAAGAATTTTATTTTTAAATTTCTCCCAAACAACCACCTGTGTATTTATTTTTGTTCCAGCATTTACATAACCACCACCTAATCCTGCTGGAATATCTTTTAAACGTGTGACTAAAAGAAATTCTTTATTTAAAAGCGTATCAGGTATTTCATAATAAAATTTATCTTTTGTTTCATGCACAGAAAATAGTCCTTTATCGGTCTTGGTATTTTTATTTACATAGTCTGAATATTTAGGAATCTTTTTTGTGTTTTTTTTGGTGACTGGAGTAATTTTTTTAGCAGCTTTTTTTCTCTTTTTAATTCTTCCACTTTGGGCAGAACTATTGAGAGGGATTAAAATGCATATAATTAGTGCTGCTGAAAATAAATTTTTCATGCGAATAAAGGTTTGGGTTATCCTTGCTAAGATATTAAATATCTAATAATGAACTTAGTTAGAGAATATTAAAAAAAGTAAAGAAATATTAATACAAACTTTTGTATTTATTTGGGTCAGCTTCATGCATCATTTCATAAATTTTTTCAAAGATATCCTCTGCTGAGGGTTTTGAAAAGTAATCTCCATCAGATCCGTAAGCAGGCCTGTGCGCTTTTGAAGTTAGTGTAGCAGGCTTACTATCTAAGTATTGGTAACCGTCCTGTTCTTCAATAATTTGTTGTAGTAAATAGGCAGATGCACCTCCCGGTACATCTTCATCTACAATTAACAATCTATTTGTTTTGGCTACAGATTTTAAGGTATCATGATTGATGTCAAATGGTAACAGACTTTGAGCATCTATAATTTCAATATCTATACCTATTTGCATTAATTCTTTGGCTACTTCTTGAACTATCCTTAACGTAGAACCATATGACACTACCGTAATGTCTTTTCCCTGTCTAATGTTTTCTACTACTCCAATAGGAGTTGTAAATTCTCCAAAATTTGATGGTAATTCTTCTTTAAGTCGATAGCCATTTAAACATTCAATTACTAATGCAGGGTCATCTCCTTGTAGAAGCGTGTTATAAAATCCTGCTGCTTTTGTCATGTTTCTTGGAACTAGTACATGAATACCTCTTATGTTATTAATAATACCACCCATTGGTGACCCAGAATGCCAAATACCCTCTAAACGATGCCCTCTGGTTCTAATGATTAAAGGCGCTTTTTGTTTTCCAAATGTTCTATATCTCAAGGTAGCTAAATCATCGCTCATTATTTGAAGACCATATAATAAATAGTCTAAATATTGGATTTCGGCAATTGGGCGGAGCCCTCTCATGGCTAAACCAATACCTTGTCCAATAATAGTAGCTTCTCTAATACCAGTGTCAGAAACTCGTTGTGTCCCATGTTTTTGTTGAAGTCCTTCTAATCCTTGATTTACATCGCCAATTTTACCAGCATCTTCACCAAATATTAATACTTCTGGATAATTATTTAAGATAGCATCAAAATTTTCTCTCATGATAATTCTACCATCAACAATCTTTTTTTCAGAATCATAGTTAACTAATCTTTCAGAAATATTTACTGTTGCTTTTGTTGTTTCGCTAGTTAGATGAGAAGAATATTTGTAAGAAGCTTCTGAAATTGATTTTTTTATGAATTCTTGAAGTTCAATTTTTTCAGAAAAAACCTCATCTTTTAGAAATCGAAGTGCTTTTCTTGTAGCGGTTAATACATCTTTTCTAATAGGTTCTATAATGCACTCTAAATCATTTTTTATTTTAGTGATAAAAGTTCCATTACTACTTTTTACTGCTACTTTTTCCAGTAGGTTAACAGCTGTTGTAACCTCTTGTTTTATCTCATTTGTAAAAGCATTCCATGCAGTTCTTTTTGCAGCAGCTACCTCTTTTTTTGCTTCTTTTTCTAGTGATATTAATTCTTGGTTATCATCTACAAATTTTAGGATATTTCCGTTTCCATCCTCTAATTCAAAGTTTAGAATCCATTCTCGCATTTTTTCAATGCAATCAAATTCCTTCTCCCACTTTAATCGTTCAATATTTTTATATCGTTCATGAGATCCAGAAGTAGAATGCCCCTGTGGTTGTGTTAACTCTTTAACATGAATTAAAACGGGTGTATGATTTTCTCTAGCTATTCTTGATGCATTTGCATATACATCAATTAACTGAACATAGTCCCATCCATTCACTACAAAAATTTCATAACCGTTAGTCCCTTCCTCTTTTTGAAAACCTTTCAAAATTTCAGAAATACTTTCTTTGGTTGTTTGATGCTTGGCATGAACTGAGATTCCGTATTCGTCATCCCACACACTCATTACCATAGGAACTTCTAAAACACCAGCAGCATTTATACTTTCAAAAAAAATTCCTTCACTAGTACTGGCGTTTCCAATGGTTCCCCAAGCTACCTCATTTCCATTAACAGAAAAATGAGATTTCTTGTTCAAGGCTTCAATATTTCTGTATGCTTTTGATGCTTGTGCCAATCCAACTAACCTTGGCATTTGTGCAGCTGTTGGAGAAATATCTGAACTAGAATTTTTCTGTAAAGTTAAATTTTTCCAATCGCCATTGTCATCTATACTGTGTGTAGAAAAATGGCCACCCATTTGACGTCCAGCTGACATAGGTTCTATGTGTATGTCTGTGTGTGCGTATAAACCAGCAAAAAATTGTTGAGCATTTAATTCTCCTATAGACATCATAAAAGTTTGATCTCTATAATATCCCGAGCGAAAATCACCGTTTTTAAAGGCTTTAGCCATTGCTAGTTGAGGTACTTCTTTTCCATCACCAAAAATACCAAACTTAGCTTTTCCGGTTAAAACTTCTCTTCTACCTAACAAACTACACTCTCTACTAATTCTAGCAACTTTATAGTCATTTAAAACTTCATTTTTAAAGTCAATAAACGATAAATTTTTTGTGTTAGATTTAGTAGCAGTTCTCGTCATAATTCTGGATTATTTAGATTTTGCAAAGATAGTTTTTTTGAACGATATCTAAAACATCACTTTTTAAGGAAAAGATACAGTCATTATTATTTTTATTCTTAGCAGTTTTTATATAAAACCACGTCTAAAAAAATTAAAAATAGCTCTAGTTTTGGCAACCAATACAAACCGAATACTTTTTGGGTATGCTTTCTTGTTTATTTCCCATCCATTGGTTGAATAGACAGGAAGATAAAACTCAAATATATTATGAATAAAATTAAGCCTTATACCGCTTTCGTATCCAATAAATGGGTTGAGACCTCTATTTTTTACAAAAGCGAGCCCATTGTATATTTCTAGCCATTTCCATATACCAATACTAGAATTGAAAGAAACCAAATGCTGATTAGCAAATCGTTGACTCATGCCTGATTTAAAACCACCTTCAGCCATAATAAACTGCTGACTAAGAAAACCAGAACTTTCGGATCTTCCAATATAATTCAGTTCAAATAAATAATCATTGGCTCTATCTAAACCAAAACTAAAAAAATCTGAATCTGTATTATTTTTTATAAAAGTTCCTGCATAAAATCTGAAGTCTAATTGAGTATTTTTAGCAGTTAATTTTCTGTAACGTAATTCTCCTGTTGCCTTTGTATAGTTACTAGCTAACTCTGTTTCAAAAGAATATTTAAGCCCTTTAATAATATCTGGTTTATTGTAATAGTATTTTAATTTAAATACTTGATATTTGTCTGAATCAGATTGAGAACTATTGGGCGCCAATTCTCTATTGATATTTAATAATCTAGCAGATAAAAAACTACCTCCTACGTCACGCAAACTTTTCCTTCTAAATTGTAAAGTAATACTTTGATTAAAAGTATTGTATGAAAGGTCTTCTGCATAGTGTAAATTACTACCAGAAATACTGTAAAAAATCCTATTTATTTTTGAATTTTCAAAATATTGAATGTAGCGCGTATTAAATATTCCGTTTAAAGAGTTACTCTTTGTCCCATACTGAGGTGTTATAGAAAATTGAAAATTTCTAGAGAGTATGGGTTTGTTATGAATTCTTAGCCCTAACAAAGCCCCATCATAGTAGTTGTATTTTATATTGGGTTGCAAATAGATTTGGTGGTAGTATGGGTCATTTATATCCTTATATAACTTAAATTGTATGGGTTTGTTTAATATATTTTTTCCTACTTTTTTCCAGTTGTCCATCGAATTAAATTCTGGATATGAATTTTCAAAATTTAGGGAAACCCTATCGAAACCATTTTTAGGAATTGCTACAGTTGTTGTACTGTCTATATTAGTAAGCCATTTTTTAAATTTAACTTGTTTCTTTTTTAAACCATACAAAGCTACCGGTGCAGTTATATTTCTTTTATTCTTGATGGTAACATATACAGAATCATTTAGTACTACAGCTTTTTTTATGGTATAATCTATTTTTTTATCAGTGGTAAGATATTCATCAAAAAACCAATTAATATCTTTTGAAGTTTTTTTAGAAACAATTTTTTTAAAGGATTCGCTTTTGGCAAAATTTAATTTATTTTTTTTATAAAATTCTTTAAAGGATGAGCTAATAATTGTGTCTCCAATATAATCAGCAAGATATCTTAAACCCAATCCTGCTTTGTATTTACCAGCTATTTTTCGGTTAAAATTAGACAAAGAATCAGATCTTGTGTTCAATGCTTGATCTAAAAATTGCCTGGCGGTGTATTGATACACAAAAGGGTATTTATCATTAAATTTTAATTTTGAAAAATTAAAATTTCGGAACCCCCATATTTTAGAAATATTACCAGCCAATTTTATCTCCGGGTAGTACTGTGCAACATAATTCATCATTAAATAAGTTTGCAAACCATCGGTTAGCCAATAATCTTTTCTTTTATCTAGAAGTAATGTATTGTCTATGTATTTTTTTGTTACAGCCTTTAGCATGGTTAAATCCCATTCAAAAACATCAGGAAATGGCCTTATAAAATTGGGGAGCTGATTTAATCCATAAATAGGATTTTTAGCTTGTGAAACTTCGTCAATCAATAATTTTTTGTGAGGATATTCTCCTAAAAAATCCCCTATAAATAGTAATTGTCTGTTCAAGATATCATTGGTTAGCTTTTTATCAATAGCAGTATTGTACAAATCTGTTTTTATCTCAATTTTATCTGTATTGAAGGATTTGTAATCATCTTTAGTATCTATATGTAAAAGAACATCTGTTCTTTGTTTTCCTGATAGTAGAAACTCATTTAAGTTTTCTTCTTGTGTTTTGAGTTTAGTTAAATTTGAGTTTAAAAAATAGTGTTTTGGAAGCTTAATTTTAATACTGTAATTTGTACTGTTGGTTAGTAAATCATCCATATTTAAGTTGCTCATTACTTTCCAACCATCTTTAAAAACAGCAGGGACTAGGTACCAATATCTTAGATGGTAGCCAGTTTTTGTTTTTCCATAACGGGTAAATTTTGCACTAGGAATTTTAACATCATAAGCAACATTAATAGTCGTAGATTTTTTTGATGAAAGGGGAGTATTCAGCACTATTTTAATAACATCAATTTTGTCATCTTCTACATCAGAGAATGTAGCTGTTTCGTAATCTACAGTCAAGTTCTTAATAGTAGTAAAACCTCTGTCTTTTTGATTGGCAAAGTGTAATGATTTATCGTAATCTTCAATAAGTCTTTTGGCTAACGGAGCTTTGTTGTTTTTATAACCGTTTGCCCAGTTATGAAGATAAATATGGGTGAGTGTTGTGTCTGAATCATTGTAAAAAATAATACGTTGATTGATTCGAATAATATCTTTCGTATCGTCTAATTGAGCATCAATATGAATACTGTGCTCTTGTCCATTCACTTGAACTAATGAGCACATAAAAATGAATAGTATGGGTATATATTTTTTCAATTAAATTTTGATAAATTTTAATGGGTTATTTAATTTTTGATGCGAAAGATAGTAAATACCCTTTGAAAGATGTCTAACATCAATCGTCAAAGAATTCTCTGACGAGTTTATCGGAGTTTTTATTCGAATAAGCTGTCCATTAATTGTGTAAATTTTAATGGTATTTTTATCTAATTTATCTGTCAAAAATATCTTTAAATAGTCCTGAGTAATATTTGAACTAATAAAATTAATTTTAGATAGGGTATAGGTAGATAGGGTGTTTTCTGGAGTTTCTATCTCCATTACTATAGGTAAATGATCACTAAACTCAATCAAAGCATTTCTTAAGGTTTGAGAGTAAGTCCCTGAGCAATTTGAGTTGCTTATCTGAGAGTTATAGCAGTTTCCATTATTTCCGACTACTTGGTAGCTGTCATTCACATAAAATAAATCTGAGCTTGTATTGAAGTTTTTAGACATCATAATAAAATCAAACCGATCATCTAAACCACCAGTAGACCCGCTATCATCAATTAGACCACTATTAGAGGTTCTTGTAGATTGAGAATGAATGTCTGAAAATGAACTGTTATTCCAAAAATAAGTTGAATCATAATTATCATAATTAAAATAGTCAACACCATCATCTGGAAAAGTTGGCGCTGGTCTATTTATGGGATCTATTATAATAATTGGATTTCTATTATCAATTAAATATTGATATCCCTCTTCATTACTAGTATAAAAATTAAAATCTCCGGCAAATAACACATAACTATCACTGGCAATAGTGTTGGTATAACTCACAAAACTTTGAATCGAATTTAATCTTCGTTGTCTATTGGAACTTCCAGTGGAAGCCTTTAAGTGGGTTACAAAAACCTCCATTCTTATAGGGTTAATTTCGGCGTTTTCTGTATTTATTTTAAAAGTATATTGGTTAATGTCTCTTGTATCTGCTGTAATAACTCTTGACTCCTCAAAAATTAATTTGTTGGAGTTGTAATAGACCATTTGTTGTAAACTATAACTTCCAGATTGATTTTCTTCAAAAGGAGCTTTTTTAAAATCCTCGTTGTGAGGAATGATTGCATTTTCAAAAAGGTAATTAGACCCTATTTCATCAACTACTTCGCAAACCATTAATAAATCTGGACTTACTTCGTTAAGTATAGTTGATAAAAAGGGTGTCTTATTTTGACTTACCTCAGAATCTGAATAGTTCAGAATATTATACATCATAGCTTTTATGCGAGTTTGTCCGAAATTTAGAGATGTAAATAAGACTAAAAAGAAGAACAATCCTGCTTTTTTTGGTATATAATATTTCATTGAATTCTCTAGAAATTCGGTTTTAAGCTATATTTTCCATAGAATTTATTTAAATGCTCAATAGCTTCATCTGCAGTATCTACAATTCTAAACAATTTAAGATCTGTTTCGCTAATATTTCCTTGTTCAAGCAACGTATTTTTAATCCAATCTAATAGTCCGCTCCAAAACGAAGACCCTACCAAAACAATTGGAAATCTTCCAATTTTTTTTGTTTGAATTAACGTAATGGCTTCAAATAATTCATCTAAGGTTCCAAATCCACCAGGCATTACTATAAAACCTTGTGAATATTTTACAAACATTACTTTTCTTACAAAAAAGTAATCAAATACTAAATTTTTATCTTTATCTATCCATGGATTGTCATGTTGTTCAAAAGGTAACTCTATATTTAAACCTACAGAAGTTCCTTTTCCTCTATGTGCTCCTTTATTACCAGCTTCCATAATACCAGGGCCACCACCAGTAATAACACCATATCCGTTCTGGGTTAGTTTAAATGCTACCTCTTCAGAAAGCTCATAGTATTCTTCTCCAGGTTTTGTTCTAGCTGAACCAAAGATAGATACGCAAGGTCCGATTTTACTTAATTTTTCATAGCCCTCTACAAACTCCGCCATAATTTTAAAGATGGCCCAGGAATCATTGGTTTTTATTTCGTTCCAAGTTTTTTGCTGTAATTTTTCTCGAATTTTTCTATCGTCATTCGTCATGTCTTAGCTATTTAATAATTACAAAGTTAACTTAATTCCTCTTTCAAAAATTGAGCCGTATAACTTTTTTTGTTTTTTATAATTTGTTCAGGAGTGCCTTTGCAAAGAATTTCACCCCCCTTTTTACCACCTTCCATTCCAATATCTATGATGTAATCTGCTAATTTAATA
>Ga0228676_1000251_pt1 | contig 13711 bp, 6 predicted proteins | sample 48D_rmetaG_FD_182782 | JGI IMG/M metagenome (GOLD analysis project Ga0228676, IMG submission 182782) | Seawater microbial communities from Monterey Bay, California, United States - 48D_r | ecosystem: Environmental > Aquatic > Marine > Coastal | place: USA: California | collected 2016-11-02
TTCTTTGTGTTTACCAGTTATTTGTGTTTTTGTTGAAGCATCTACGCATACACAGATTGCATTCTCTTGTTGTGTAGCTTTAAGCGACAACGCTAAAGCATAAGCCTGATTAAGATAATCATACTTACTATTCTGTGCTATACAAATATATCCTCTACTCATAGCGTATCTCCTTGCGCCAATAACACATCTATGTTGCGTTGTATCGCAGACTTGTTCATAATATGTATATCTGTGTTAGTAAATCTAGCTAATATATGCTCAGTTGTTTTTTCGGGTTTGGCGCAATACATTATAATATCATTTGCACTGTTTACTCTAAAAATATCATCTAAATCAAAACTGTTGTTTAGATAATCAATAGGCAATGAAGGTGTTTGGCATGCTACTTGTCCATTTAAAATATGAACAGCCATTGAGAACGCAAAATCATTTCTAAACAGTGTACCAGAACAATTATACAAATAGTAATAGTACTTATAGTTTTCTTTTATATGACTAACTAAAGTGAATAAGTTTTCAGTGTATTCGGATTTTCTAAAGTAAAAGACTGTTGCCCAATACATCGGTATGGAGAAATCGTCAATATAGGAAACGTTGCCGCCATGTCTACCAGCTACGTCCCTATATTGACAATTAATCATGAAGTCGTTTTCACTACCCCATACTTGGTCAAGAGTGTCACTCATTACAAAGTAATCACAATCTATTACCAAACTTTCTTCGTAAGGTGATAGGTCATATACATCACTACGTGACATATTGACGAAAGGTGCATACTGCGATTGTTGTGCAGTATCTTTGAATAACCTTATATTACTATCTTGTGTTGATGCGGAAATAATAGTTCTATCAAAATATTTGTTTACTAGTTCTTCGTTGTCTAACAATGATTCATTGTTTGTAACTAGGGCTATTTCGTCAAACCCCGATAGATTTTTTCTTACATATCCTGCACATGTACATGCAATTTTTATGTAATCTAGTAAACCATTATTTGTCGCAAAGATTATAATGCCTTTGCTCATTAGATTTCCAAGACCTTCTCAATCTTACGTGAACTACGTAGTTTCTGATAATCATTATAATATTCATTAATGACTTCGAAATACAAACTAGAAATATCTTCTAAAAATTTCTTAGTATCTTCAATTTTAATTGGAATGTCGTTTTTGTCTAAGAGAATTACTTCATCTTTTCCAGACACAACAATCATATTAATAAAATTAATCAATTCTTGTGATACTTTAAATGTACCACCAGAACTACTATAGTTCAATAAATTCTGTGTTTTAACTTTTAAGTTGTTTTTATTAAGGTTGAAAGTCTGCATAGTGTTCGAAAACTCTAATGCTCTTTCTAGCCGTTCAAGTTGTTCACTTGAAGGCGTAATAGTTTCTTTATTTGACATGGTTATACTCCTTGTATTCTTTATATAATACAAGAAAACAGACTGTTTGTCAAGCCTTAAAGTTCAGAAATGTGTGAAAAAGTCGGAGAGGATAGTTGTACGCCAAGTCCAGATGCATCTTGGTCATCTGCACGTAGCAAATCTACTTGTACTGATAATGTACCGGCGACATAATCAGTCAAATTATATTGACTTGTTGCATATGCATCATAGAATTCTACTTTAATATCTATTGCATTTGTGCCATTTAATCTAGCATGTACTTCGAATTTGTTATTTGTATAATAACCACTGCTACCATCGCCACCTGATTTTTCATATATTTTAGAATATGCTGATGTTAATGATGTAAATCCACCAGCTGGTGTTCCTACACCACCAGAAGATTCTGTAACGTTGTGTGATAGTTTGACATTTCCAATGTTTGTAAACATTGTGGCCCAGTCAGTACTTTGCTTATGGGAAACGTCATAATTTGCTAATGAAGTATCTAGTCTTAAATCTCCGCCTGCGTTGAAGAAATGTCTTCGGTCATCTGCGTTGGCAAAAATTGCAGATACTTCATAAAATATATTTGAATTCCAAGTGTGGATTGCACCAGCACCTGGAACATCATATGTCTTAGATGATGAAATTTTATTAGACTCTGCGGTCATTTGTGCGATATCAAAATTTAGTTTATTAGCACGAACATTTGTAATGTCTGATAATAAATCTGGGATTATTTCAATAATTTTGCCTGCAGTTGGGAAAGCAGGGTCACTAGTATCTTCTGGTGAAGCTATACTAGTTCCCTGATGCCTTCCTGCAAACTTAAGAGCAGTTAGGAGTAACTGCATGTGAGAAGCGTTAATTTTTGTACCACTAGCTACGTGAGGGATAACGAGTTGATTTTGACCATAACCCGAGTCGACCGCACCAATTCCAACAATTTCGTTTATATCATCTGCGAAACCGTTATAATCGGATGCTCGTATCTTTCCTCCTAAGTAGTAACTTTGTGGCATGCTGTTAACCTATCTCTTTTCATCTTGGAAACCTATTATAGGTTGTCCGTAATTGTAAATGTTGGATTTGTTAAATTAACAGAACCTGATGTATTACTTAATTTTAATGATGTTAATGCGACTGTTGAAGTCCCTACTGCCTGGTCAGCGCCTGACCAAGACCATGGGCCTGCATAACCTGACCCAGAACCAGAACGTGCCACGTGTGCATCTGCTAAAGTAGTTTTAACATAAATGTCGCCACCTGATTTGTAAGCCTCAATAGAGATATAGTTTGAACTATAGTCGCCATCGTCTGCGTATTCTTTCTTAATTTCTGCGTAAGAACCACTTAGGTCAGAATACTTTTTACGTGTAGACGTATCAACGTTAGTTGAATCTGTTGCACGTAATGAAATTCTATATGTTCCTAATTCTGCTGTTAGTTGTTCCCACGAAGTACCTTGTTGGTTTGAACTTGTATCGCTATGTGATGCTGAAATTCTAATTTCCCCACCTGCTGACATCCACGCATTCATGTTTGCTTCACTACCGAAAGCTACTTTAACGATTTGTGTTCTTGTGCCGTTCCAGTTGCTTACTGATTGTGAAGTCTCTGATGTAACACTCATGTCCCAACCAGTTGAATAATCCCATGGATTATCAAAACGTGTACTGATTGAACTAGTAAATGATGATGCGTCATTATAAAATTGTGCATCGTCAATTACATCACCAGCATCAACTGCCGTAAATGGGTTACTAATATTATAAAAATTTGCTACCTTTGCCGCCGCGGAATAGATTGAATCTTGATATGCATCATCGATTGTATCTCCCGCAGAAGGGTTAGCCGCAACTGTGTGACTTTGGTTATAGCCACCGCCGACTCCTGTTCCATTCAAAATTGAATTTAAGGTGTCTCTTAGTGTACTTAAGTCACTATTTGATATCACCGCCATGTTTATACTCCTAAATTTGACTAGTCATTAAATTATACTTAACCTCGAGGTATTTCCGGATTCCTCTTAGCTAAGTTGAATAGTTACCGTATAATCTATAACGATAGTTCTATTCGCTGATAATAACACAGGATGAAATGTTACATGTGTTAGCATCAGGGTCTTTTCTTCTTGTAACTCTCCGGCGTTAGTGACGCCAGACAATAAACCAATTTCATCAAAAGTAAATGCCGCGACACTATTAGCATCTGTCGAACTATCTGTTTCCGGTGTACTCACAGTAGGATCAGTTAATTGCAACATACTCTCATAGTCATTGTGCGACAATGTTACTTTGAAATTAATCTTAGAAGTGTTTTCTGGAATAAGTGTTCCATTAACACTCTCGCCAGGATAAAAAACTGTATTAGTTGTTTCCTGTTGATATGTTTTTGCATATAACTTTGAATTACTCGCTGTCATATCCAATGTATCATAAGTTGTGAATACTCTTGGAGAACGGTAAGATAGAGTAGTAGTTGAATTACTCCCACCATTACCAAATGCCATCCAATTGATATATGGTGCTGAACCAGTCGAATTGATACTTGTTGGCTTACCAGCAAGTCCAGACGCTAGAACATATGCCATATTTCCTGGATGAATAGCATTTTTCTTGTTTACAAGTACTTGGCCTGTCTCTTTGTCAGAGATTTTTAGTACACCAACTACTTGTGCTTCTATATTATCTTTAAACATTTTTATCTCTCTTAGTAATCTTAACTATTTATCAAAATACTCTCTATATGGTTTTATATCCATTCTGTCTTAAGTTTTCCGTGAAGAACCATTTCAAGTGGCGTATCTAACGCATATACTTTGCTAGTTGATCCCGGTGCTGTATGCAATCCTGTATAGAGTCCTCTTTCGTCAATAGTAAGGTTTTGACTTGCTTTCTTATTGTATGTCATAAATTCTATAACACCTGTTGTTTCGTTTTCAAAAGCAATTAGTTTCTTATTCTTCTTAGATGCAGTCTTAAATGATGCTGGTGTATCTACTACAACTGTTGTACCATCAAATGATGTTGCTGTAGATTCTGCATCAACTCCAATTCTCCAACCACGTCCGAACATGTCATATACGAACATGTATGTTTTGTCGTGCGTTGTCTTCGTTGCATCTGTATATTGCTTAACCATCACAGTAGATGAATCTAGTATTGTAGGAAGTACAAGACCAGTATCGAACCCGCCTGCTTCGGCAGTATATTCTTGTCTGGTTCTTAATAGTCTTCCTTGTTCCCATGTTCCGTCTGCGATATCGACATAATTATCTGCATCGATAATCTGCTCATCGCCGCCGTCAATAGTGTCTGATTCAATATAACGTGAATGGTTACCAAAGTCAAGTGAGATTTCCATTTTTTCTTCAATATCTACATCTGACTTTATAAGTTCGTCTTTTCCGTATATGCGTGTCTTTGTTCGTATCTTTGTATGATACGGTTTTGCCTCAGTTAGATATTCTAAAATATCTTCTTCGCTGTCACGTTGATATATAGCATACTGTCTTAAGTCTCTATGATACATTGTGATATCAATATAGCTTGATTTGAATATCCAATCTGGATGTGTTTTCTCAGTATACATATAATTAATCATACCAAATAATAGATTGTTAAGAAGATTTCTCTTAGGATATGTTATTAACAATCCCATTAGTTCGTGTATTTGAACACCTAATGCATTTTCGTAATATTTTGCAGATGCTTGGTCATTCTCTGGAAATACTAAATCATTATAAGATAATCTAAGTGCGTTCTTTGAACTATGAACTAAACGCAAAGCACCGTCATGTTCAGCATAATACTCATCGTGTGTAGGCAATTCTAACTTGAATGATGATACGCCTTCTTTGTATAATTTTAGCATGTCAAAGTTGCGTGTCTTTGATAGATATCCGTATCTCTTAATTTCTTTGTATTCGTCTGCTAAGTACCAGTCACCCAATGATAATGCAAGTTGGTCTGGTTCTATAAAATCTTTATAGAATGGGAAGCTACCTGTTAAGTGTTTGTTAGACAACTCTTTGTTAAGAATTGATGCAAAGTTTTCTCTAGCAATTTGTAGATTCGTAAACCAATTATTTTCTGTAGGTATCATTCTGTAAACTCTTACTACATCGTCTGGTAATACTGTTACTGACTTAGCAATTAGCAACTTAGCCAAATTTGGATTTGTTGTAGAAATATCAAACCCAATATCTGATGCATCGATTATTTTAGAGTTAAGTGTAACAACGGTATCATTGATGGTTGCATCGTCTCTGCCGCCGCCATATAAACCTGAAAGAATTGGGAATGTTATAATTGTGTGATTAGGATCACCCAACATAGATTGCTCAACTTTCTTCTGGTCATACTGTTCAAAATGAACATTAGCGATACTATCAATCATTTGCCTTTGTAGTTCGCCATCAACTACACTCGTATCATATTTTCCGCCTTCTTTGACGAATTTCCAATCTGTGTGTTTGGCTGATATATCTGATGTTACTCTATATTCGATAGAAACATCAATCGATTCGTTTTCAAATATGTATGCATTGTTGCTTATAAGTATTTTATTATTTGAAATTGGAATAAACTTATTATTAATATCACCGCTTTCAAGTAGCATTTTTATTTCTGCAATGCTTAATGTCTTACCAGCGACTGGACTGTTTCCCACTTCACTCCAATAGTAGTATTCAGTAATAGATTTATTCTTTGTTGTATCAAAGTACACTTTGGTTGTGAACTTTGTTATTCCTTCTGGTAATTGTTCGCTCTTAGACCATTGTTTAATATTAATCTCTGAACCTGCAACCAACTTGCCCCAATACTTTGATGCAAATGATTCGACTATTAATTTGTTTGCGTCTCCATAATCATTATACCTATAGTAACGTGCGAGTGTAGTGTCCCACCAAATCTTTCCTAAGTTCTCATCAAGCCATAGTTCATTGTCTGTTGTAGTATCATACCCAGCCGGATCTTCCCATGTAACGTAATCAATATCTCTTGTTGCTGAACCTGGGAATTTTAAGTTAAGTGGGTCATATAGTTGATAGTTAAAGAAGTTATTACCATCTTTTATTATCACACGCTTCATGTAATCTACTTCAAGTGTGTTTGCTTGTCTGTTTCTTATTAAAAGAGAACCAGTGCTATTTCTGTTTAAGACAGCCCAACCTTCACTTATATAATCATCTGCCCAAATCAAAGCCTCTGCATTTAATCCTAAGTCTGTATAGAACTCGTCAAATGTTTCAAACAAATAATTAGGAGTAAATCTCATTGACTTCCAACGCATTGCTTTAAAGTTTGCGTTACTTGTAACACTTGTATAGTCTCTATATAATCCTAACTTAGATAACATTGCGTCTGTGGTTCCGCTAAATGTTAAACTAACTGCACTTGTAGTGAATACCATTCTACCATCACTTGTAATATTTACAATGATATCACTTGATTGTGAGTTTATATAATCTTTGAATTCTGATGCACTGCTACTTACTGTTGTAGAATTATTATAAGTTCCTACAAGTATACCCAAATCGTTTAATGGATTACCAGTTATATTAGAAAGAACTATACTTGACTGTGAACTAGCAATCTGTAATTGTCTGCCCGATGCACTCTTAGATAATGTTACACCTGTTACACCCTGTAATGCTTGATTTTGAATATCTTCAATAATATTTGTTAGTGCGTCTACTGTTACAGTAGTTGTAGCAAATCCTAGTCTACCCATAGCGCCCGGTGTTGTTTCTGTAATAACTAAATCTGAATTTGAACTAGAAATTGTTATTGCGTTACCTGATGCTGATGCGTCTACAATACCCAACGCATTGATTTGATTAACAACCGATTGTGCAGTTGGATTACTTGTTGCACTATAATTACCAGCAGTCATGCCTAACACCGACAATGCTGTCCCAGCCAATGTCATTGTGTTGTTTGTACTTGCAATAGTTAACAATCCGCCCGCTGATACAGTAGATGTTATACCTGATATTGTAGATAGTTCTGTAGCAATATTTTTAAACTTACTTTGTTTATATGATGAAGTAGTTGATAAACCCAAGTCAGTTAGTGCGGAACCTGATAGTTCAAGTACACCACTTGTTGTAGTTAATATTAACTCATCATTCGCTGTTTTACTTGCAATAACATCAAGACTATTCGTATTAATGTTTAGTATAACTGCATCTATATCATCTGCCGCGGTTAGTGATAGCAATGTTCCATTAACCTGTAGTGGTTTGTTTTGAGGTATAGTTGGCGCTGAAACAGTTCCAGTAACAGTTAAGTCTGCAAAAGACTTTGTTGTTCCATCAACGACAATAGTATCACCTGATGCAACCGCAGTTGTTTCTGTCACAGATGAAGTCTCGCTGATGCTAGAAATTGCACTATATCCAATAGTCAATGGTGTACCATCAATTTCAATTATGTCATCTTTGACTGACGCTAACGCCGATGTTGCTGTTGCTGTTGTTCCTCTAAATGTAACAACTGTATTCGAGTTTACAATAGTTCCATTGTTTCCATATACAACCATTTGCATTTTTTCATTTGCTGATATTACCGGATCAACTGTTGCACCGTCACCACCTATTGCAATTCCACTTGATACTGAACCAGACCCTGGTGTGTAAGTATAGCTTATGCCATCAATTACTAATGCATCACCTGATGCAAATACTGGGTTACTTACTGAGCCTATTGCTTCAACTCCTTGTGAGGATGAAGTTGGTACAAACAAACTGCTAGATGTTGAACTATCGATTTCTACAATAAGAGGTTCATAATTTAATTCAAATACTAGGTACTCATATATTGTAATTCCGCCTACTTCTTTTGTGCCGTTGCTTACTAGATAATAATAATCTGCAATTTCTGGATCAATAGTTTCATTTTTAATTTTTATATATACGCTATCAACGATATCAATTTCATTTACTAAACCCAAATATAACTGATTGTCTTCTGTTTCACCAACATAAGAAATTTCTGCTACTTCACTTAAGCGTCTTACGTCCCATTCACGTATTGGGTCGAACTGCAACCAAGCTGTATCGCCTTCATATAATGTATTGGCATTCAATGATGTTAAATCATATTCTGTTTTTACTGTGTAATTAACGTCATTTCCATCCACATATCCTGTAGTTCTAATTGGAAATTCTTTTGTAATATCTCTGTACACAAAAGGCCTAGGAAGCGTATCAAATTCTACAGCATGTGGGTCACTTAAAATGTCAATAGTGTTGACAGACTTAGTTATATTATATCCGTTGTTTACTTTACCATAGTCATCTACTTTTATTGCCCAAACATCTTGGTGAGTAATATCTTTGAAGTTACTATTGTTGTTAATAATTCTGTTAATAGAAGACTCAGTTCCTTTATGTGCCAAGAAGCCTTTATAGAATTCTAACGCACTTTCTCTTTCAATGCCGTGATTGCTTAAGTATGCTCGTTTGTTATATCCTATTTGTGAACCTTTTAGCCCATTTATTGCTTCCAAACTTTGGTCAATAAGTGTATCTCTGTAATACTTTGACTCTTCTGCCATTGTTTCAAAGTTAGGTATTAGTTCATCGCCGTATGTTAAATAACCGTCAACTGTTAAAGTTCCGTCCCAATCTGACTGCCTATTACAATCAATTTGCATACGTAAGTTTCTATTGTGCATATGAGGATCATATATTATGTCACCATAACTATCTACTCTGTCTACTACAAACGCATGTTCTACGTCTTGTATATCAATCTTCATCCCGTATACCGGAACATTACTTCTAAAGTTTATGGCCTTGCCATCTGTTGTGAATGATATTTCTGAGTTTGGAATTAATCTTCCAGATGCATCTACAACACGATAGAAGTTTTTATGTGTTTCTTTTCTAACTGATGCGACACCATATGGTGCAGTGAAACTACCTGTTAATAATACAGGAGATAGTGTAATAAAGTCTCCTGGTTCATGTGTCTCTGAACTCCATTCTAAGAATTTTAATAAAAGCTGTTTAAAGTCAATGGTGTTTCCATCTTCATCTATATCCGTAAATCCCCAACCTATCAGTCCTAAATATTCCTGATAGCCTACCATCAAGTGTGCGACATCATCTATCGAAGTTAAAATATCACCATAGTTGAATGTTTTTACAGCATCATTTTTAAACTTTTTCCAACCGTATGCTGTAACTACATTAGTAACTGGCCATTCTACTAGCTGTTTCCAATCCTCAATGTTATCATCTATCAATGTAGTAGATGTATGTGCATTTAGACAAACATAAGGCTGTCCTTGATATTTCATATAAGAATCTTGTCTATAATAGTTTCCTTGTTGCCAATCAGAAAGATGCATTCTGTCACCTTTAGTACTGAATGCCTTTTCGCCAGATGTTCTATCCCAATCCATTGCAAAGAATGTAGGATTGATATCGTCATATCCTTGTATTCTATATCCAAATGATTGTGTCTTTGGTTGAGAGATAAGAGACCATGCTTGATAATCAAATTGAATTATAGGACTTGATTGTTGTTCTTTTGCTGTCTGTGACTCTGCTATTCTTCTGTAATATTTGCCGTCAAACTCATTTAAGACAATATCACCTTTTAGATATGTCATAGTATTTGCTTTTGAATATACCGGATGAGGGCTATCTAATGAAACTTTTTCAATAACAATAGCACTGAAAAATTCACTTCTATTCGGCTCACCAGAATGTATTACTAAATCATAATTGTCTTTAGGAATTTCTGTATATTTACTGTTAGTCATAGATGTATTTTCTGCTAACAGCTTGAAGTTATTAACAAATCCACCTAGCTTTGAGCCAAGTTTAAATTCATAATCTTGTTTTTGTATTATGATATTTGCAGTATTATATCCTTCTCTACTATTGTAAATTGAAATACTCGTATCAATTTCATCTTTGTATGTGTGGAATATTTTGAAAGGTTTGGTCAGCATCATTAGTATGAATTCTATGAAAGGATATTCACTTGAATTCTTCCATGCCATTTCTACTGGAGATCCATCACCGAATTCCCAATCTTCTGATAATCTGCCTATATCATTGTTTAAGATTGATCCGCTAAAAAATAAATTATTAATATCAATATAGTTGCCGCCAGCATCGACTGGAATTGGAACATTTGTGATATTATTAATAGAAAATAAGTTAGACCAAAAACTTGGGTCAGCAAAGTTGGAACCGTATGTAGTTCTAAACGTTGTAGGCTCTTGTGAAAGTCCTATTGTTTTCCACGGTTCTTCTATAGGATTATCTGTATTGTATGCATATTTAAATATACCACGCCAGTGTCCCGGAGAGTCTGCATTTATGTTTCTATAATTCCATGTAGTCCAATCACTAGCATCAAATCCTGTATTCTGCAAATCATCTATATTATTTCTAATTAGCCATTTCTTAAAGAAAGGATACATCGTGTAGTTCTTTTCAGAATTAGACCATTCGCTTGGTGCAGATTTGTACACCCCATAATTTACAGCATCTAAATTTGTTCTTGCAAGATTATCATCTAGGTTGTTCCATATAAGAGTTTCAAACATTAACATAATGTCATCTGTCTTGTCGCCCCAAAGTTTCATTCTTGAACCGTCATGTCCTATAAGGAATTGTGTTACTCCGGAACTATATCCCATATCATCCATAATCATAGGTCTAAATGCTGGGTATAATTTCAAGTATGTAGCACTTGGTGGGACGAATGTTTCTTTGATGCTATCATATCTTCTAAGATAGATAGTACTGTTGCCTGATACCGGAGACCTAAAATTTAAAATATCCTTACCGCCTTGACTGATAATGATAGTATAATCTATGTTAAGTCTTTGCAATACACCATCTTTAAATACTGACAGAGTTTCAGGAAACGCTATAGCTCCTAATTCATCAGGTACAAACTGTTCAGTAGCATCTGCTATAATTTCTGTTATTTCTGCTTCTTGGTAATTAGAGTATAATTCACCATGATTAATCATGTCAAGTTTATCAAATATACTAATGCTATCTCTCTTTGATAATGCAATTAGATTTATTGCTTCTTCTAAAATCATTAAGTCTGATTTAGATTGGCTTCCTGCATCATTGAGAATATCTCTTACTGTCGTTACTAATTTGTTTTTGTATCCTTGATACGTTGTTGATAAAAACTCAACTGCTTTTATTGGGTCATAATCATCCCTTGTTATAGAAAAGAATGCATCTTTAACATCAACAGAGTTTGTAACTAACACACTTCCTTTATTATGAAAAGTGTTAAGATGTCCAACAGTATTTAGGTTTCTAAAGTTATTAAATCCATTTGCTTCACCGGTAAGACCAGGAGCAGTTTCTAAAATTCTTAAAAAATGTTCATACAATATTGAGTATGATAAATTTATATTATTGTAGCTTTTATTATCTACGTTAAATTCTATTGAGTGATGCAATCGTTGAAAGCCGTTGTCGCCATCATTTACTACACCGCTTTTTGTACAGTAATCAATATACACAAACCCATCTGGTTCATTATCCAATGTCACTGTATTGTTTGTCAAATCAACTGTATAATTAGCAATCTGTTTCATACCCTCAACATAAACATCAACGGCATTAGTTGTCTTTGGTGTTTGTGATAAGGTTAATACTTTCCCAGATTCTCTTCCATACTCTTGTCTAAAGTTTCTATAATCGAATGTAGTATCAATATAGATACCAGTCATTACTCCATCTAAATCATATTGTGCATTATCAGGTATATCAACAATAAATTGAAATTCACTAGCATAATCGCCTGCTTTTAATAATGGAACAAATCCTAATTCTTGGTCTGCGTTATATAATGCGGAATCACCAATCACATATGAAAAGATTTTTGAATCTACTATATTTCCAGCATTGCCATCTTTGTCATATATTTTAAATGTAGGAAACTCCCAATCTGTTGAAGCGACTTTATTTAAACTATCATTTCCAAGTTCTATTCTACTATCAAATTCTATGATAGGACGTTTAGCTTGTTCTATCTTATCACTATTTGTACTTGTTATAAATGATTTTATATCATCGTAATGATACCATGAGTTTTCATTAGACCACCAGTTATCAACTGCAAAAAGATTTGCATCGTCCCTGGCAATCGTAACATAATGTTTTTTATTACTACCAGTTATAGTTAGGTCGAATCCTGGCTTAACCCAGTAATACATTTCGTAGTTTATAAACTTGTCTAAGTCTACTGGTATATTAATTGTTTTCTTTGTAGTATCGAATAATCTTCTATGGTCATTTGTCAAAGCACCTTTATTAAATAAAGAATTCAACATGTCTTCATAAAAGACCTTATCATTCTTACTAGAGTATACTGGTTCTAAACCGTAATTCTCACGACCATATGCATGTGGAGGAAACGAGAGATATATATCTTCTTCTCTGTTTATTCCTTTTTCTTTTCTACCAACATATGCTCTTGTCTTTTCGATTGAGCCTTTTGAGAATGCTCGTTCAAGTGTGCCTTCAAAGATAGTTTGTAATTCACTATTCTTTAAATGTCCCGGAAGAAAGTCATAAATTTTATTCTTAGCCATTGCTTACTACATCCTCGCCTTGAAGTTCTGATGATGAAATTGCTGAAATGATTTTAACATTTTCTGATGTTGTTACACTTAAGAAAATTTCATTTGGTTCACTAGTAATACTTAGCAAGTCTGTAAAACCGCTAGTAGAATATTTAGGTGTTGTAACAACACTTGCAATATAATCTCCAAGTTGATTATGTAAGTATGATGCTAATTCTGAGAAGTAGAATGTGTCACCAAACTCCCAGTTATCTAATTCGAAGTATTCATTTACTTTAGTTGACACTGCGGTCTTGACCTCACTGTCAGTATATGCTGTTCCTGATTTCTTAACAACTTTGAATGTAGCCTGATTTTCAGGAGATGCGAAGTTGCCGAACAAGTATTTGAACTTGACTGGTATATATGAAATATGGTCTGCAATAGACGATTTGGGTTCAATACCACTCATCAATGTTGACAATTCGTAATTATTTGGAGATGTAGGTACTGCTGTTTTGAAACCACCTGCTATCCATTGATTTACTTGTCTTACATAGTCACTTGTAAGAACATACATATCAACTATATTACTTGTACTCGGATCAATTCTTTTATCTACATCTGCATAATGATCCCATCTATAACTCATAAATTTGTCTTCAACAAAACTTTTGCCATCGACTACTGAGTATTGTGTGTCGCCATACCAAATAACTGTAGGAGATTGTTGATAGTACACAAACGATT
>Ga0228676_1000263_pt1 | contig 13283 bp, 10 predicted proteins | sample 48D_rmetaG_FD_182782 | JGI IMG/M metagenome (GOLD analysis project Ga0228676, IMG submission 182782) | Seawater microbial communities from Monterey Bay, California, United States - 48D_r | ecosystem: Environmental > Aquatic > Marine > Coastal | place: USA: California | collected 2016-11-02
AACACCGCCCCCCCCCCCGCCCCCCCCCCCCCCGGGGGGGGCCCCCCGGGGGCCCCCCGGGGGGGGGGGGGGGGGGGGCCCCCGAAGGGCCCCCCCCGGGGGGGGGTCCCCGAAGGGTCCCCCCCCCGGGGGGGGGGGATCCCCTGGGGGCCCCCTTATAAGGGGGCCCCCAGGGGATCCCCTGGGGGCCCCCCGAAGGGGGCCCCAGGGGGGATCCCCTGGGGCCCCCTTCGGGGGGCCCCAGGGGATCCCCCCTGGGGGGCCCCTTCGGGGGGCCCCCAGGGGCCCCCCCCCCGGGGGGGGGGAGGCCCTAGGGGATCCCTTATAAGAAAAAAATTAGAATTTAAATTACATATTATTAATATAGAATAATCTTTTATATATATATGAATTAAATCTCAGATTTGAGAGTATTTTATAATTTAAATATTATTAAAATATTTTATTTTAATGAGATAATATTTAATAAAGTAATTAAGAGTGAAATATTAAAAAAATATAATAAATGTTAGTATCAAAGCGTAAAAATGTTAAGATTATATCTATAGATTTAAGTATTTTAATAGAAAAAGTAAAATATATTATGTAAGTATGATATAAATTTATTCTATAATTACCTTTTGCTTAATGGTCTTACAATAATATTATTAGCAATTTAGATTTATAAATAATAAGTTAATTAATCTCGAAGCCATAAGATCTATTTTAAGTTAAAATTTTATTAAAAAGATTTTAATTTAATGTCAATGTTGAAAAATTGTATTTATAACTTAAAATAGGAGCAAAAAACTAATCGATTATGGACATATCTAGTTTAATTTGAAATAACTATAAGTTATTAATAATGATTTAGCTAAAAGGTTATATCATTATATATACACAAATTTTACCATATATTAATTGAATATTATTATAAAGTCTAATAGAGTCATATAAATAATCTTTAAAACAGATATTCTTGAAAAAAAACGTAATAGTTTAAATGAAGACTAGATTTTTCTTTTTTTAAAAAAATATTGGTAAAAGTATAATAAGTATTATTAGGTCATACTAACTTATAAAAAAAAATATATATGCTCATAATGTAAGAATAATTATTTTAAGTAGTTTTTTTATATTAAATAATTCATCTTTTACTTTCTCATATATATTTACTTTAATAGTGTTTAAACATAAAAATGAAACTTTTAAAAAAATAGGTAATTATAATTATAAATAAGGAACTCGACAAACATATAGAACAACTGTTTATCAAAGACATAGCCATTTAAATAAAAATAATTGGTGTTACCTGGTCAGTGGCTTTAAAGATAAAAAGTTAAACACATGTCTTAAAATGAGGACAATAATGTAGCATAATAATTTGACATTTAATTGGTGTAGGGTATGAATGGTGTTATGATTTTATCTTTGTCTCATTTCATAAATCTTAAAAAATTGAAAAAAGTATGAAAATATATTTGGTTAAATATTAGACGAAAAGACCCCGTAAACCTTTATTGACTTTGAAATAGAAGTATTTTTAGCTGGGATGGCTACTTCTTATTAAAAAAACAGAAGTATTGTAATTTTTTAAGGATTTAGAATATTAATATTTATAATAAATGACCATCTTTTAAATAGTTTTGATTTTATAAAAAAAAATTTAAAAAATATAAAGATATTAGTAGAAAAAAGGTACTTCGGGGGTAACAGCATAATTTATTCGTAGAGATGATATTTATGAACAAGCTTATGACTTCGATGTTGAATTGATTTTTCCATAGCAGGTGCAGAAGCTAAGAAGGTTTGGACTGTTCGTCCATTAAAAAATTACATGATTTGAGTTAAATCCGTAGTAATACAGGATGGTTTCTATCTATATTGAGAGTATTTTAGAACTTTATTAGTACGAAAGGAATTTAAAAGAAATTTTACATAAAATTTAAAAATCAAATTAAGAAAATATCTACTTCAATTATTTTTTATATTAAGTATTTAGTGTAATGGTAGCACATAAGGCTCATAATCTTATAGATTTAGTTCAATTCTAAAAATACTAATTAAGGCTATAGTGTGAAAGTAGCAAGAATATATTTTTCTTCAATATACATTGTTAATGTAAATATAAAACCTAATTTTTCCTGTTTTATATGAAACTTTTTCTTTATTTGCCTCAAAAAGCATAAAAAAAATTAAACATCTAATAATAAAACAATAGGGTACGATATGAAAATTTAAATAGTACCAGCAACAGTAATGAATCTTTTAACAATTAAGTAATTAAATTTTAGATTAAGGGAAAAGAAAAATAATATCCGTCCAATCATTGTGCCAGCAGACGCGGTAAAACAACTGTTATAAAAATATAGGTGATTATTCTTGTTTGATTTTATATGGATCATTATTTTATATATAAATTAACCATGATAAAATATTAATTTATAGAATAAATTTATATTTTAGACTTTTTTTTCAAAAGTAAATAATGTCATTAGGATTAGATACCCTAGTATCAATATATTTTATATTTAATATATAGCTAAAATAAAATGAAGTAATATACGGGACCGTTTTTAATATCAATTAGGGGAATCTGTCTCTTAAAATGATAATCCACATCTACCTTACCATATTTTTGAAAAAGACAGTTGCTGCATGATTCTTTTAGTATTTCATAACATAAAAATTATATAAAATTTCTATTTAGAAAAAAAAAATGAAAAAAAATGTAATAGTATGGCGCTTATATTATGGGTGAAGATGTATTACAAATAATTAAAAAAAATAATTAATATTTATAAAAAAGTATTAAGTAAATAAGTATTAGAGGACTTAATAGTAATAGTGTTTTTTTTAGCGATAGAAAGATAGCATTATGGATAGAAATAGATAGGTACCAATTGTCCGTCACCTTTCGGGTCTTAACTGAATATAAGTCGTAGCATAGTAAAGTTAATGGAAATTGGCTTTAAAAAATACATTATGAGAAAATATCATCCTTTCCATCTAGTAGATGCATCACCTTGACCTATAGTTTTAAGCGGATCTTTGCTAACACTTGTAATAGGAGGCATAATTTTCATGCATTATAATAAAATTCAAATATTAATATTAGGCTTACTATTATCAGCTTCATCAATGTATTTATGATTTAGGGATATCGTTAGAGAGGGAACATATCTTGGTTATCATAATTCATATGTCACTAAGGGGCTAAAGATTGGAATGATATTGTTTATTGTTTCAGAAATTTGTTTCTTTTTTAGCTTTTTTTGAGCATTTTTTCATTCTTCACTCTCTCCGACTGCTGATATTTCATTTAACTGACCTCCTGACCATATAGTTGTTCTAAACATATTTCATCATCCAATAGTAAACACTATACTATTACTGTTTTCAGGATTGACAGTAACAATATGTCACCATAGCCTTGTAAATGGAGATAGAGAAAAATCTATAGATAGTATGATAGCTACTTTAATACTAGGATCATTATTTCTATTAATACAATTTATTGAATATAAAAGCTCCACATTTTGTTTTGCAGATGGTATATATGGATCAACTTTTTTCATGCTAACAGGATTCCATGGACTTCACGTTATGGTCGGAACAATACTATTATATATATCATTAATTAGACTTGCTGACTACCAATTTTCAAGGCATCATCACTTTGGCTTTGAGGCATCTGTTTGATATTGACACTTTGTAGACGTAGTATGACTTTTTTTGGTTTTATGTATATATTGATGAGGGTCATAATTACAGCACTATGCTATATATAATATTAATAATAATTATAAGTGTAATATTACTACTACTTAGCTTATTCCTTTCAAACAAAAATGTAGATAAAGAAAAGCTAAGAATTTATGAATGTGGGTTCATGATGATAACAAAAGTTGGAAATCCATTTAGCATAAAATTCTTTATTGTAGCCATACTATTCTTGGTTTTCGACTTAGAGATAGTACTATTACTACCTTGGTCAGTTAGTATATTTAATTTTGGTAGTATATATTCTCATTATATTATGTTAATTTTTCTATTAATACTTATCCTATCTTTAGCATATGAATGATTTAAAGGAGGATTAGAATGAGATTAGATAAATAACATATCTAGTCAAGAAATTAATTTGAACAGAAATTTTACAGATACATCACATTATGTTAATAGATGATTGTTCTCAACATCACATTCTGATATAGGAACACTATATCTAATAACAGCCGCATTCTCAGGAATGATAGGTACAGGCTGTTCTGTAATAATTAGGCTTGAATTGTCAAGCCCTGGCTACTTGCTAAATGGACATTTATATAACGTGATAGTTACTATGCATGCCTTCATTATGATATTTTTTATGGTCATGCCTGCTTTGATAGGAGGATTTGGTAACTGGATGCTACCCTTGATGTCAGGTTCACCCGATATGGCTTTTCCTAGATTAAATAATCTTAGTTTTTGATTACTACCAGTTTCACTTACATTATTATTACTTTCATCAATATGTGGGTCAGGTGCAGGAACTGGTTGAACAGTCTATCCTCCACTATCATCAGTTATAGCCCATTCTGGAGTATCTGTAGACTTTGCTATATTTAGCTTACATATAGCGGGAGTTAGTTCAATAGCAGGAGCTATTAACTTTATTAGCACACTTCTAAATATGAAATTATATAATATGACCTGGAATAGATTAACACTTTATCTATGATCAGTATTCATTACAGTAATATTACTATTACTATCCTTACCAGTATTAGCTGGAGCTATTACTATGCTATTGACTGACAGAAATTTTAATACAACATTTTTTGATCCATCTGGTGGGGGAGACCCTATACTATTTCAACATCTCTTTTGATTTTTCGGTCATCCTGAAGTATACATATTAATAATACCAGCCTTTGGAATTGTATCACACGTATTAATAACTTTCACTAATAAAAAGAACATTTTTGGATATTATGGAATGGTTTATGCAATATGTTCGATCGGAATATTGGGTTTCATAGTGTGAGCCCACCATATGTATACCGTAGGTATGGATGTAGATACTAGAGCTTATTTTACTAGCGCAACCATGATAATAGCTATACCAACAGGAATTAAAATATTTAGCTGACTATCAACCCTTTGATATGGAAAATTAAGTTTTCTTTCTCCTCTAGTTTGAGCCATAGGTTTCTTATTTTTGTTTACAGTAGGTGGCTTAACAGGATTAATACTTTCTAATGGTTCATTAGACATACTACTACATGATACTTATTATGTAGTTGCCCATTTTCACTATGTTCTGTCTATGGGAGCAGTATTTGGACTATTTGCAGCAACATATTATTGATTTGGTAGAATAACTACATTTGCTTATAATGAATACTATGCAAAAGTTCATTTCTTTTCTATGTTTATAGGAGTAAATCTTACCTTTTTCCCTCAACATTTTTTAGGACTTGCAGGGATGCCTAGAAGAATAAGTGATTATCCTGACTGCTATTTTATATGAAATGATGTTTCATCTAGAGGATCATTTATTTCTCTATTTGCAGTCGTTGTTTTCATATATGTAGTATATGAAGCATTGGAAAGAGAAGAAATGTTTTTTGGATGACATGATAGTGTTAATAAGTATTTTAACTTGGAATTTATGTTTAACTTCAGAATTTTTAATTATTAAAATTTATTAAATAATTATATTATCGATAATACTTCTTTTAATATTTAAAAGAGACAATAAAATAAGAATAATAAAATTTCTACTTTTCACCTTAATATATATAAACTCGGGTGTAGAATTATTAATTCTCATCTTATTTATCTGAGCATCGTTATTTATTATATGAAAAATAAATAATGAAACTCTTTTTTTATGCTTTTTTATCTCAAGCATGTGACTATTGGATACCAGTAACTTAACATCTGTATGACTTTTAATAGAAATGCAAACTTTATCTTTAATATTAATAATGTATTTAAATGAGAAAACTTCGTATTTGAATTTGGAGTCTATATTTAAATATACAATTATATCTGCAATATTTAGCATATTAATACTAATATACATCATTAGTGAATATAATGATAATAATGTAGTATTTATCAAGAGTTATTCAGTAATATCGATAATTACAATAATAGCATTTTCTATAAAAATAGGTATTTTCCCATTTCATATATGGATACCTGAAGTATACTTAGGAATTAATTTAAATAGTATATTTATATTGGGTTTAATACCCAAAATAGTAATATTCTTATTATGGAGTAAATTGTATTTAATGAATAATATTTTTTATATAATGGTTTTTTCCAGCCTGCTATTTAGTTGCCTTGCAGGACTAAATCAATCTAACTTCAAGTTAATAATTGCCTACAGCTCTATATATAATATATCTTTTATTTTTTCAAGTTTTTTTATCTCAAATAGCTTAAATATTACATATTCTTGAATCTATTTTACTATTTATTTCTTTACAAGCACCATTCTTATTATGTCTATAAATAAAACTTTAACCAATAATTATCTAATATACTTAAATAATATAGATAATAAGGTAAACATATTAATGGCCATAACTTTATTTTCATTAATTGGAATACCACCTCTAGCAGGTTTTTTCATTAAGGTTTTTTTTATTAAACATATGATATATACGAAAATGATAATGCTAACTATAGTTATAATATTAACTACATTAGTGTCTTCTTTCTATTATGTAAGAATAGTAAAAATAATATATGATCTAAATATAATAAACTTAAACCAATGGTTAAATATCTCATCAAAAATTAGATCATATAATAATAAGTATATTATACTAATTTCTTTTTATTTCTTGATCGCTATCATATATAATCCAAATTTTATAATTATTATTATTAACTATATATATTTGTAAAAAATTATTATAAGTAAAGTTCTAAAATTCATAATACTTTTCTTCCCTTTATTGATAAGTATTGCAATACTTACGCTTGTTGAAAGGAAAGTTCTAGGATATACTCAAATTAGAAAAGGACCAAACATTGTAGGGCTGTATGGTTTGTTACAACCTCTAGCTGATGGTGTAAAACTTTTCTTAAAAGAGCCTCTCATTCCAAATCATGTAAATATATTTATTTTTATATTATCTCCATTATTAATGTTCATATTGGCTATAATAGTGTGATTTTTTATACCTTTCAATATAAATAGTTATATATTTAAATCTAATATAAGTATATTGATAATACTAGCAATTAGCTCGATAAGTGTCTTTGCGATTATAATGGCTGGATGAGGAAGTAATTCTAAATATGGTTTTATAGGATCTGTAAGAGCAACGTCTCAGATGATTAGCTATGAAGTATCTTTAGGACTAATCATTATGAATTTATCCATATTATGCTATAGTTTAGATCTAGTCAAGGTTTATTTTTATCAGGAGGCTTGCGTGTCTTTGGTATTGCCTTTAATTCCTATATTTTTTCTTTTTTTTATATCTTTAATAGCTGAGACTAATAGAGCACCTTTTGATTTGGCTGAGTCTGAGTCAGAGTTGGTCTCAGGCTATAATATTGAATATGCTGGATTCATATTTGCTTTATTTTTTTTGGGAGAATATTCACATATAATATTCTCAAGTTACTTAATATGTGTATTGTTTACATCTAATACTTTTTTAAGTTTATCTTTTAAGAGTGTACTGATTATATTTGTTTTTATATGAATAAGGTCGTCTTTCCCGAGGTTTAGATATGATCATCTAATGCATTTACTATGAAAATCGTACTTACCTTTAAGTATCCTTTATTTCATACTATGTGCAATAATATATATATTGATATAGTAATAAAAAAAATATGTATAATGAAAAAAAATGGAAATATCTTTACTACTATTGAGCAATATTCTCATATTAATAACCTTCAATTGTCTGGTAACAAACGTGCTAATACTATCTATATTCTGGTTAATATCAGCGTATATTAACTCTATTATCATATTATATGTAATGAATATGAATCTAATAGCATCTATCTTACTAATAGTATATGTAGGTGCAATAGCCATATTATTTATATTTTCTATTATGATGATAAATTTTATTAAAATTAGAAATAATATATCATCTCAATATAACGTTATTTTAGTATTTGTATTATCTCTACTTCTACTATTGAAAATGAAGAATTTATACCCATGGTTAAATTTTTTTATGGATAATTATGATACTAACAATTTATTTATAATTGAGAAAATATCTCTATGGTTTTATGAAATATCTTCTATATATATAATAGTATCTTCGCTAAGTCTACTTTTACCTATGATAGGAGTATTAAACTATAAGTAAAAAAATTATTATATTATTTATATGTATATATCCTATATTATATTTTAATGATAGAAGAGGTACATCATTATTAGTTTCATTGTTTTTCTTCATTCTGGGTATAATAAATCTTAATGTATCATCTTTATATAATATAAATAAGATACTATATGTAAATTGATTTAATATAAATTCTGATTTTAATTGATCAAAGCTAGTATTTTCATTTGATTATTTCAGCAACATAATGATACTCTTATCTTCACTATTAATAATATCATGTATCATTATAAGCTGAAATACTATAAATTTTATGTTGAAAGAGTTTTACATATTACTAATGTTAACACATTATCTATTAATAGTTTTATTCTTATCATATGATTTAAGCTTGTTTTACATATTTTTTGAATTAATACTAATACCAATATTTATAATTGTGATAATATGAGGAAGTAGAGTAGAGAAGTTTAAGGCTGCTTACTACTTATTTTTTTATACTTTATTTGGTTCATTGTTAATGCTTATAAGTTTTTTTTATATATATAATGAAGTGCAATCAACTTCATGATTCATTTTAAAAATTTTAAATTTGAATAAATCATTATTAATATGTTCTTCTATAATCATAAGTATGATGATAAAAATACCTATGGTTCCTTTTCATATATGATTGCCTCAGGCTCATGTTGAAGCTCCCATATCGGGGTCCGTTCTTTTGGCCGGAATACTACTTAAAATAGGAGGATATGGTATAGTAAGATACTGCGTATTGGTTTTTTATGAAGATTTACTTTTGCTGAAGCCTATATTACTATTATTAAGTACTGTTGCAATAGTGTATGGTTCGATGATGACTGTAAGGCAAATTGATATGAAAAGACTTGTAGCTTATTCATCAATATCTCATATGGGGTTTGTTACTATAGGAATATTAAGCAATTCATATATAGGAATAGCTGGATCGATTTTAATAATGATTGCACACGGATTTGTCAGCTCTTCAATGTTTATACTAGTAACAACTTTATACAATATATACCACACTAGAATAATTAGGTACTATAGAGGTATATTCAAAAATCTTCCTATAACAGCATTCTTGTTGCTAATTTTGAGTATTATTAATTTATCATTTCCTTATACTATAAACTTTTGAGGTGAGTTATATATATTTAAATCAATGTTGATATTGAATAAGAATATTTTTTACATTTGTGTAATTGCCTTAAACTGTATAATTTCTTCAGTATATTCATTCAATCTCGTTAATAAAATACTATTCAATGATGAATCTTTGTATATGTACAATAAAAGAGATATAATAAAGAATGATTTCATGGTGATACTAATTTTTATAATATTAACAATATTCTTCGGTATATATCCTATATTGAATGAAAACATCTTGAACATTTCAAAATTTTATACTTTATAATAAAAAATTTTATGTTATTTGAATATATGATTCTCATTAAATTTAATAATAGCAGCTTTGGCTTTCTTATTCAATAGGAATAATCTAATCCAAATAATCATTATTATTGAGATAATGCTGATAAATATTATAATGATAATGACAATTACATCAATTTTAGTTGACACTATTATTTTACTAATAACAGTTATATTAATAATAGTTTTGGCAGCTACTGAGACAGCTATTAATCTGATAATTATAATCAATATATATAAAACTAGAGGAAATATAGGATTTTACTCATTTAATTTGGTAAAATAAAATTTTTATATTATTATTAATATGTAATTTATTCATATTTATGTGTATACTTGTTGGAAGGTTAATAGGTATAGAAAATGTAAAAAGAATAATTGCTTTTTTTTACTCTTTAAATTTAATGAATTCATTAAATATGATGTACTCAGTATGAATATCAAACTATAACCTTTTATATCAATTAGGGTTTTTTGAAATTGTTATTGATGGCCTTTCATCAATAATGGTACTTCTGGTAATAGTTGTATCATTCGTTGTTCATATGTATTCTTTGAGCTATATGAGTGGGGATGCTAATATAATAAGATTCATATCATATTTATCATTGTTTACTTTTTTTATGATTTTTTTAGTAACAAGTAACAATTTAATACAAGTCTTTTTTGGTTGGGAAGGTGTAGGAATATGCTCCTACTTTTTAGTAGGTTTCTGGAATACTAGAATATTGGCCGTTAAGTCCTCAATGAAAGCAATATTAGTAAATAAAGTTGGAGACATCTTCTTCATTGTAGTAATAGCTATATCACTATTGTTATATGGTCAATGTACCTTCACCACGATGGAGGTGTATGTTAGTCAAGGATGTCTAATAATAGGAATATTTTCAATAATAGCCGCCACTAGCAAGTCCTCTCAATTTGGTCTACATACTTGATTACCTGATGCAATGGAAGGACCTACTCCAGTTTCTGCATTAATACACGCAGCTACAATGGTTACCGCAGGTGTATTCTTTATATTGAGATTATCAATCTTACTTGAGAAAAGTAGTATGTCTCTATCTATACTTTTCATTTTAGGTGCTATTACTTCGTTTTTCTCAGCTTCTATTGCAAACACTCAGAATGACTTAAAGAAAGTAATCGCATACTCAACATGTAGTCAACTAGGTTATATGATTATGATAACAGGTCTATCTCAATACTCTATATCAATATTTCATCTATTTAATCATGGTTTTTTCAAAGCATTACTATTCTTAAGTGCAGGAATAGTAATACATAACACTTTAGATGAACAGGACTTCAGGAAAGGTGGTAGTCTTGTAAATATAAGTAAATCAACATATGTTCTGATGTTAAACTCCAGCCTGGTATTAGCAGGATTACCATTCTTGTCAGGGTTTTACTCAAAAGATCTCATACTAGAAATAGCAAGTGTTAATTGTCTTACTCTTGTTGGTATATACCTTGCTACAGTAGCTACATTTTTTACATCCTTTTATTCTTTTAGACTATTGACTAAATCATTTATTGTAAGAGTTAATAATTCATATCTGGCTACAAGATTATCAACTGAATCAAGTTTTAATATTTATACTTATATCACATCATTGTTTATATTAGCGATTTTAGCAGGATACTTATTTAAAGGAGTTATATTAATGGAGTCCATACCAAGCATAAATAAAATTTTAAAACATTATCCTTTTATGTTCAGCTTAATTGGCTCATATATAGCTATAAGATTATCAACTAAAAATAGCAGCATTATGATTTTTTTTAAAATTATGTTAGTAATCATACTAATGCTATTCTTAAAAAATAATTATTTAAATTTAATTTGATTTTTAATAGGCTTCTTCGTAATAATTTACACATTTGATAAGGAAAATAACGTTAGTCTAATTTCAGATTATTTAGGATTACTATGGTGCTTCAATGAAGTAATAAATATTTTTACTATATTAATTTACAACGTTTCAAATACCATATTTATAAGATATGACCAGCAAATACTCGAATGATTAGGACCTAGATGATTCTCATATCAAACAAATACTATAAATGGTATTCTTTTCTACAATAGAGGCATTATTTCAAATTACATTCTAATAGTAATACTATTTTTACTAATAATATAAAAAAATATGTTATCATTTTTTAATCAATTTTCATTTTTTTATATATTAAATGTTATAACAAACATATCTTTACCAATACTATTAATATTTTCATTAATGATAATTTTAAATACAAAAAAAATGTATTTAAATAGTAGTATATTTTTTGTTAGAAATTTTATATCTAACAAGATATTTTCAAATGAGGTAGTCCAGTTTGGATTAAAAAATACAAATTTGAAAAAAGTATACATATCAGAAGTCATTAATAACGAAAGAAAGAATTATATACTAGATGATAGAATCAGTGTGAATAATAATATCCACGGGTATTATACATTTATAAATTCTCTGTTTTTGATGGTTTTATTTATAAATGTAGTGGGTATATTTCCATACTTTTTCTCCATAACAACTCATGTTTCAATAACTATTGGAATGTCACTAACGATAGTGACATATTGTTTATTAAATTCCATAATGTTCCATTTCGATCATTTTCTGTCATCTTTTACTCCTCAGAATTCACCTTTAGCATTAGCTCCATTATTATCACTAATAGAAACAATAAGTTTTTTCGCTAGAATAATATCTCTAGGAGTTAGACTTGCTGCAAATATATGTGCAGGCCATCTATTAATATCCATTATATCCATGTTTGGTTACGCTTGTACACTAAGTCAATACTGATTCATTCTGGCTTGAATTCCATCAATATTACTAATATTTGTTATATTGTTGGAAATATGTGTTTCATTTATTCAGTCATATATATTCATAGTATTAACTATAATATATATAGAAGAATCTTTTAATGTAAATTCTAATCATATTATCATAGGGGTAGAATCAGTATTAAAGCAAGGTTTTAATAGGATTATGAATGTGGATAAAGTAATTTAAATGAAATAAAGATCCTTCGAATAAAGGTAATTCAATCAGTTGTCACGGGAAAATACTGATTGAATAAAGGTAATTCAATCAGTTGTCACGGGAAAATACTAATAAATTTTTGGTTCAAGTCCAAAAAGATCTAAAAATGGTTTTTATATATAGATAGACTTTTAATCATCAAATAAAATGAATCTTTATAATAAAAAAAATGAATCTTTATTATAAAGATTGATTTTTTAAATATCAAAGACGGTTTTTTAAAAAATCGCCTTTACCCTCCCGATAGGCCTTTCATATGTAAAAATGATTCCTTGATTTACTATGAATGAAGAAAAATCCTTTTTTGAAAGGATTTTATATATAGGAAACTTGTGTAAATCTAGAATGATTATGTTGGAAAAAATGGTCTTTGATTATGATGAAAGAACTCTGAGAGAGGAATCATTTTTATAAACATTTTAGGGGCAGGTAAAGGCGATTTTTAAAAAAATCGTCTTTTGAT
>Ga0228676_1000277_pt1 | contig 12833 bp, 7 predicted proteins | sample 48D_rmetaG_FD_182782 | JGI IMG/M metagenome (GOLD analysis project Ga0228676, IMG submission 182782) | Seawater microbial communities from Monterey Bay, California, United States - 48D_r | ecosystem: Environmental > Aquatic > Marine > Coastal | place: USA: California | collected 2016-11-02
TTGCATAATCAACATCGTTTGCTGACTTTTACAACTATAAGTAATCTTTATGACTGAAACACACATAATAGACTCTAACCCATTAGATCTTAGTATTATACAAGATATATTGGTTCAGAATAAAAAGCTTTCACTTTCTGAAAGTGCCACAAAACGCATAAATAAATGTAGGAGCTATTTAGATGATAAAATGTCATCAGTAGTAAAACCAATTTATGGAATTAATACTGGTTTTGGTGCTTTATATAACGTAGAAATAAAGGGAGGAAATTTACAGAAACTACAAGAAAATTTAGTGATGAGTCATGCTTGTGGGGCAGGGGAAGAGGTTTCAGATGAAATTATTAAATTGATGTTATTGTTAAAAATACAATCATTAAGTTATGGTCATTCTGGAGTTCAGCTCGCAACCGTAAATCGTTTAATTGATTTTTATAATAATAATATTTTTCCGGTAGTTTATGAACAAGGTTCTTTAGGTGCTTCTGGAGATTTATCACCTTTAGCTCATTTAGCCCTGCCATTAATTGGATTAGGAGAGGTAAAATACAATGATCAACGGATTTCTGGACAAGATATACTAGATCGTTTTAATTGGAAAAAAATCAATCTCCAATCTAAAGAAGGTTTAGCTTTATTAAATGGTACTCAGTTTATGACAGCCTTTGGGATTTATAATTTATTGAAAGCACATAAATTTTCTTACTTATCGGATCTAATTGGAACAATTTCTTTAGAAGCTTTTGACGGGAGAATAGAACCTTTTAACGAGTTAGTTCATTTAGTTCGTCCTCATGATGGTCAAATAAAGACAGCAAAAAGGGTAAGAGAATTCCTGGAGGGAAGCCAACGTATTCAACAAGAAAAAATACATGTCCAAGACCCTTATTCATTTCGCTGCATACCCCAAGTTCATGGTGCTTCCAAAGACACAATTAAATTTGTAACAAAAACCTTTTTAACAGAAATAAATTCAGTAACTGATAATCCAAATATTTTTGTAGAAGAAGATCAAATTATTTCTGGTGGAAATTTCCATGGTCAGCCTCTTGCGCTAGCATTAGATTTTTTAGCTATAGCCATGTCAGAATTAGGAAACATTTCAGAACGTAGAATCTATCAATTAGTTTCTGGTCATAGACATTTGCCTCCATTTTTAGTCTCTAATCCTGGTTTAAATAGCGGCTTTATGATTCCGCAATATACTGCTGCTAGTATTGTAAGTCAGAACAAACAATATGCAACTCCAGCTAGTGTAGATTCTATAGAATCTAGTAATGGACAGGAAGATCATGTTAGTATGGGTGCTAATGGAGCAACTAAATGTAAAAAAGTAATTGATAATATTCAAACAGTCTTAGCTATAGAATTATTCACAGCGTCGCAGGGATTGTCTTTCGGAAAATTAAAGAGCTCGGCATTTATAGAATCATTTATAAATTCATTTAGAAAAGAGGTCGCTATCGTTACAGAGGATAGAGTTATGTTTGATGCTATTAAAAATGCTTCTCATTTTATAAACACTCTAGAAATTGATGCTGATGAGTTGTTTTAAGTATTTTTAAAATTATTATAATACTAAAAAACCCAAGCAAATGCTTGGGTTTTTTATTTAGTCTTTGGCTTCTGTTTTTTTCTCTTTAACTTTCTTGCCCTTTTTTATTTTTATCGTAAGATCATTTTTTTGCTCATCTAAGTCCATAGTAATTGTATCACCCTCTGTTAATTTAGAATTCACAATTTCTTCAGCTAGAGCATCTTCAATATATTTTTGAATAGCTCTTTTAAGGGGTCGTGCTCCATATTTTTTATCAAAACCTTTGTCAGCTATATAATCCTTTGCTTTATCGCTTAGCTTTAATGTATAGCCCAAATCTAAAACTCTATGAAGTAATTTATCAAGTTCAATATCTATAATAGAATGAATATCATCTCTTTCTAGAGCATTAAAAACTATTACGTCATCAATCCTGTTTAGAAACTCAGGAGCAAAAGATTTTTTTAACGCCCCTTCAATAATTCCTTTAGCATGTTTGTCTGATTGTTCTTTTCTAGCGGAAGTACCAAAACCAACACCGGCACCAAAATCTTTTAATTGACGAGCTCCAATGTTAGAAGTCATGATAATAATGGTGTTTCTAAAATCAATTTTTCTTCCCAAACTATCAGTTATATGCCCATCATCTAAAATTTGTAATAGCATGTTAAACACATCTGGATGTGCTTTTTCAATTTCGTCTAATAAAACTACGGCATATGGTTTTCTACGAATTTTTTCAGTTAATTGACCACCTTCTTCATAACCTACATACCCTGGAGGCGCTCCAATTAATCTAGAAATTGCAAACTTTTCCATGTATTCACTCATGTCTATCCTAACTAAAGAATCTTCAGAATCAAATAATTCTCGTGCTAATACTTTTGCTAATTGTGTTTTTCCTACTCCTGTCTGTCCCAAGAAAATAAAAGATCCAATGGGTTTGTTAGGGTCTTTTAACCCAACTCTGTTTCGTTGAATTGCCTTCACAACTTTAGAAACAGCTTCATCTTGTCCGATTACTTTTCCTTTAATCATTTGGGGTAGTTCACCTAACCTATGGCTTTCTGCCTCTGCAACTCTATTTACTGGAATTCCTGTCATCATTGAAATAACTTCAGCAACATTATCTTCAGTAACAATCTCCCTATTTAATTTAGAATCGTCTTCCCATTGCTGTTGAGCAGAATGTAATGCAGCTTCTATATTCTTTTCATCATCTCGTAATTTGGCAGCTTCTTCATACTTTTGACCATTAACAGCCTTTGTTTTTTGCTCTCTTACAACCACTAGTTGCTTTTCTAATTCCAATACTTGGGCTGGAACCACAATACTAGTAATATGAATTCTAGAACCCGCCTCATCTAAAGCATCAATTGCTTTGTCAGGCAAATATCTGTCTGTCATATATCTATTTGTTAGCTTAACACAAGCATTAATGGCTTCATCAGTATAGTTTACATGATGGTGTTCCTCATATTTCTCTTTGACGTTGTTTAGAATTTGAATTGTTTCCTCAACACTAGTAGGGTTCACAATAATTTTTTGAAAACGTCTTTCTAAAGCACCGTCTTTTTCTATGTTTGTTCTGTATTCATCTAATGTTGTAGCACCAATACATTGAATTTCTCCTCTGGCTAAAGCGGGCTTTAACATATTTGATGCATCTAGAGATCCTGTAGCACCTCCTGCACCAACTATAGTGTGAATCTCATCAATGAATAAAATAATATCATCATTTTTTTCTAGCTCATTCATTAAGGCTTTCATGCGTTCTTCAAATTGACCTCTGTATTTTGTGCCAGCTACTAAACTGGCTAAATCTAGAGAAACAATTCTTTTGTCAAAAAGAATTCTAGACACTTTTCTATTAATAATCCTTAGTGCAAGTCCTTCAGCAATAGCAGATTTACCTACACCTGGTTCACCAATTAACATAGGATTATTTTTTTTACGTCTACTTAAAATTTGAGATACACGTTCTATTTCTTTAATACGCCCTACAACAGGATCTAACTTTCCAGTTTCAGCTAAAAAAGTTAAATCTCTTCCAAAATTATCTAATACTGGTGTTTTTGATTTTTTACTAGCCTTACTTTTTTGAGATTGATCATATGGATTTGGTTTTTCTGAGGCAAATTCACTATCATCAGATGGTGTCTCAGAAATTGGATTTGTTGGAAGGTCATTATCAGTGCTATCAGTATGAAGCTCCTTGTAAAGAGTTTTTGCCTGATCATAATCAACATCATATTTGTTTAATAATTTAGTTGATGGATCATTTTCATTTCTTAAAATACACAATAATAGATGAGCTGTATCTATAGCTTCACTTTGATACAATTTAGCTTCTAAAAAAGTTGTCTTGAGCGCTTTTTCTGCCTGTCTCGTCAAATGAAGGCTTTTTTTCTTATTACCCTCAAGAATGGAGGGTGCTGATGGATTAAGTAATTCAAGTTTTTTTCTAACCAATTCTAGATCTATTTGAAAAGTGAGCAATATTTCTATTGCTTTACCATCTCCTTTTCGAATTAATCCTAGTAATAAATGTTCTGTTCCAATGAAATCATGCCCTAATCTTAGAGCTTCTTCTTTACTAAATGTTATTACATCTCTTACCTTTGGTGAAAAATTATCGTCCATATATCGCTTTTTCTTTATTGTAAATTTAACCATTTTTGGTTTATAAATTGCAAAAAGAATGCCATCAATTATAAACTGACAATTTGACCCTGAAATTTGTATCAGAAAGGCTTGTAAATCAAGGGTATAAATCAAGCGGAAATTTTATCAATAAATGTTAATAACTATAGGCTTTTCAGCGACTAAAACCTTTGTTGAAAATAGGAATTATAGTATCTTGCTATTTATAAATAAATAAGTAAAATTTAAACAATAAAAACAAGGTATGGCAGAGGGAGAAAAATTGATTCCTATTAACATAGAAGAGCAGATGAAATCTGCATATATTGATTATTCAATGTCCGTGATAGTCTCAAGAGCATTACCCGATGTAAGAGACGGTTTAAAACCCGTTCATAGGAGGGTTTTGTATGGAATGCATGAGTTAGGTATAAAAGCCACAGGATCGTACAAAAAATCAGCTAGGATTGTTGGAGAGGTTTTAGGAAAGTATCACCCACATGGAGATACTTCAGTTTATGATTCTATGGTGCGTATGGCACAAAATTGGAGTGTTCGTTATATGATGGTTGATGGACAAGGAAATTTTGGTTCTGTAGATGGAGACAGTCCAGCAGCCATGAGATATACAGAGGTTAGAATGCAAAAAATATCTGAAGACATGTTGTCAGATATTGAAAAAGACACTGTTGATCACAGACTTAATTTTGATGATACGCTTCATGAGCCAACGGTTCTTCCTACGAGAATTCCAAACCTTTTAGTCAATGGAGCTTCAGGAATAGCAGTGGGTATGGCAACGAATATGGCTCCTCATAATCTAACTGAAGTTGTGAATGGAACATTAGCTTACATTCAAAATAAAGATATTGAGATCGATGAATTAATGGAGCATGTAAAAGCCCCTGATTTTCCAACAGGTGGTATCATTTATGGATATGAAGGGGTTAAAGATGCTTTCCATACTGGGAGAGGAAGAATAGTCATGCGTGCAAAAGCTGTAATAGAAGAAGTTAAAGGCAGAGAATGTATTATAGTGACTGAAATTCCTTACCAAGTTAATAAAGCAGAAATGATCAAAAAAACTGCTGAATTAGTTAATGATAAAAAATTAGAAGGCATCTCAAATATTAGAGATGAATCTGATAGAAATGGAATGCGAATTGTTTATGTGTTAAAGCGTGATGCTATTCCAAACATTGTTTTAAATAAATTATATAAGTACACTAGTTTACAAACTTCTTTTAGCGTTAATAATATTGCTCTAGTTAATGGTCGTCCAGAACAATTAAACCTAAAACAGCTAATTCATTATTTTGTTGAACATAGGCATGAAGTAGTTGTTAGAAGAACAAAATTTGAATTGAAAAAGGCTGAGGCAAGAGCTCATATTTTAAAAGGATTAATAATTGCTTCTGATAATATTGACGAGGTTATTAAAATTATTAGAGGCTCAAGTAATGCTGATCTTGCTCGAGAAAGTTTAATTGCTAGATTTGAATTAACTGAAATTCAAGCTAAAGCAATTGTTGAAATGAGACTACGTCAGTTAACTGGTCTTGAGCAAGATAAGTTAAGAGCTGAGTTTGATGATATTATGAAAACTATCATTGATCTTAAAGATATTTTAGACAATGAATCTAGACGATATCAAATTATAACAGATGAATTAATAGCAGTTCGAGATAAATATGGTGATGAGCGAAGATCACAAATTGAGTATGCTGGAGGAGATATGAGTATTGAAGATATGATTCCTAATACCAAGGTTGTTGTTACTATCTCAAATGCTGGATATTTAAAAAGAACAAATTTAGATGAATATAAAGTTCAAAATAGAGGAGGTCGAGGTCAAAAAGGAGTTGCTACAAGAAATGAAGACTTTTTAGAACATTTATTTGTAGGTACTAACCACCAATATATGTTATTCTTCACCCAAAAAGGTAAGGTATTTTGGATGCGTGTATACGAGATTCCTGAAGGAGGAAAAAACTCTAAAGGAAGAGCAATGCAAAACCTAATCAATATTGAACAAGATGATAAGGTTAAGGCATTTTTAGTAACACAAGATTTGAAAGATGAGGAATACATCAATAACCATTATGTTATTATGGCTACCAAAAAAGGTCAGGTGAAGAAAACTTCTTTAGAACAATATTCTAGACCAAGAACAAATGGAATTAACGCCATCACTATTCGTGAAGGTGATGAATTACTAGAAGCTAAATTAACATCAGGAGACAGTCAAGTAATGTTGGCTTTAAAGTCTGGTAAGTCTATTCGTTTTGAAGAGGCAAAAACTAGACCTATGGGAAGAACAGCTTCGGGTGTAAGAGGTATTACTCTTGCTCACGAAAATGATGAAGTAATCGGTATGGTTGCTGTAAATGATATGGAAAGTAATATTCTTGTAGTTTCTGAAAAAGGTTATGGTAAACGTTCCAAATTAGAGGATTACAGAGTTACCAATAGAGGAGGTAAAGGAGTAAAAACTTTAAATATTTCTGAAAAAACAGGTGATTTAGTAGCTATCAAAAATGTAGATGATTCTAACGATTTAATGATTATTAACAAATCAGGAATAACCATAAGAATGGCAGTCGAAGATCTTCGTGTGATGGGAAGAGCTACACAAGGTGTAAAATTAATCAACATTAAAGATTCTGATAGTATTGCTGCAGTAGCAAAAGTAATGCACGAGGAAGATGATAATGATGAGGAAATCAAAGAACCTTCATCAAATGAAGTTGATAATTCTTCTGAAAAAGAAAGCACAACAAACGATAACTAAGAACAATAATTAAAAAAAATAAATAATTTAAGATGAAAACGAAAGTATTAGCAATTGTATTTGGACTAGTAACTACTTTAACATTTGCACAAAAAAATGAGCTAAAAACAGCAGAAAAAGCAATAAAAGCATCAGATTATCCATCAGCAATAGCTGCCATTAGTTCGGCAGAATCCTTAATTGCAAACATGGATTCAAAAACCAAAGGAAAATTTTATTACTTAAAAGCCCAAGCTTTTTATGGGAAAAAAGATTTTCAAACTGCAGCTACTGCCTTTGGAAACTTATTTAATTTTGAGAATGAAACAGGTAAAATGAGGTATACTCAAATGGCTACTACGCTTCAAAATCAAATGGTACAGGAGGTATACCAATTGGCATCTGATCAATACACCGCTAAAGATTATAAGAATGCTTCTGATAGTTTTTATTTGACCTATCAATTGAGCAAGCCAGACACAATCTTTATCTATAACGCTGCTGTAAGTTCAAGTCTTGCAAAAGATTATGATAAGTCTTTAAAATATTATAAAGAGCTTCAAGATTTGGGGTATACAGGTATAACTAAAATATTTTATGCAACCAATAAGTCTACGGATGAAAAAGAAGATCTAGGAGATGAAAAAAATAGAGATCTACAAGTTAAATTAGGCCTTTATAAAGATCCTGTTAATGAACTAACTGAATCTAAAACTGGAGATATTATTAAGAATGTTGCTTACATTCTAAAAAGTCAAGGAAAAACTGAAGAGGCAATTAAGGCGGTAGAGGAAGCCATTGCACTATATCCAAACGATGTAAATCTAATTTTAACTCAAGCCGATATTTATTTTAAATTAAAAGATATGGAAAAGTATGGTGAGTTAATTCAAAGGGCAATTGAAATAGATCCTAACAATCCTCAACTATTTTTTAATTTAGGTGTTATTAGCTTTGAACAAGGAAAAATTGATGAAGCCAGAAGAAACTACGAAAAGGCTATTGAAATTAAAGAAGATTATGGCGATGCTTATTTAAATTTAGCAATAGTTATTATGGACCAAGAAAGAGCTATAGTAGACGAAATGAATCAAAACTTATCTGATTTTGACAAGTATGATGAATTATTAGAAAAACAAAAGGGTGTTCATAAACAAGCATTACCATATCTGGAAAAAGCTGATAAATACAGCAGAAGTATAAACACTGTTCAATTTTTGATGAATATTTATCAAACTTTAGAAATGGAAGAAAAAGCCACTGAATTTACTGATCTTTATAGAGATATGAAAGATTAGTATAACCTATCATTCCATAAAAAAAGCCAACAGTAATGTTGGCTTTTTTTATATAATTTTTTTAATTACTCTTAATTTATGAGTATGTGTTTTTGTATCTACATTGTAGATGCCACTGTGATCTAGTGTATCTATTCTTACTTTTCCATGAGCATGAATTATATTATAATCATTCATAATAATTCCTACATGGACAATATTACCTTCTTCATTGTCAAAAAAAGCCAAATCTCCAGGTTCAGATTCCTCTATAAAACTCAATACTTCTCCCTGTGTAGCTTGATCTCTAGCATCTCTTAGAAGAGCGTAGCCACATAGTTTATAAACTAATTGTGTAAAACCAGAACAATCTATTCCAAAAGGGGTTTTTCCACCCCATAAATATGGTGTGTTTAAAAATTGAAATGCTTTTCGAATGATTTCGTTCTTTGCTAATTTTTCTGAACTAACATTACCATCGTAGAAATAATCTTTTGTACCAATTGTAAAGTGATTATCATGATAAAAAGGTAACCTAGAGCCAATGGAAATAGTGCTTAGATCATTTTCTTTTGTGGTAACAAAATCTATTATCTCAGTAGTATAATAATCTTTAGAATTTGATAAATTGTTAAAAGTTTCCTCGTCTATTTCTTCATATTGCTTGTTATCAATATAGCCAATATAACCATCATAACTCAACTCTACTTTACTCCACTTTAACTCTCTTTCAAGTACTTTAAATTCCTCTCCAAAAAGGATCTGAGAGACCATTTCTGAAGCATCATTTGCTTCTAAACGAAGAGGAACAATACTTAAATTACAAATGCCGTAGAGCATATTTTTTTATTTTAAAAAGATTCAATAATCATTGCACTGGCACCACCACCACCATTGCAAATACCAGCAGCACCAATTTTAGCTTTATTTTGTTTTAATACAGAGATTAGTGAAATAATTATTCTTGCTCCTGAAACTCCTAAGGGATGACCTAAAGAGACTGCACCACCATTAACATTTACACGATCATTTTTTAAACCTAGTATTTTCATATTAGCTAATCCAACTACTGAAAAGGCTTCATTTAATTCGAAATATTCTACTTCATTAATAGACATTTCTATTTTTTCTAAAGCTTTTGGAATTGCTTTTGATGGGGCAGTTGTAAACCATTTTGGTTCATGAGCGGCATCTGCAAAGCTTTTAATTTTGGCAATAGGTGAAAGCTTTAATTCCCTTGCTTTATCTACAGACATTAAAATTAAAGCTGCACCACCATCATTAATTGTAGATGCATTTGCTGCTGTTACAGTTCCATCTTTTGAAAAGGCAGCTCTTAAGGAAGGAATTTTTTCCATCTTAACGTTTTTATACTCCTCATCTTCAGTCATAACAACAGATGGTCCTTTTCGTTGTGGTATTTCTACTGGAATAATTTCATCGGAAAACTTTTCCAATTTCCAGGCTTCAGAGGATCTTTGATAGGATTGTATTGCATAAGCATCTTGGTCTTCTCTTGAAAAACCAAATTTAGTTGCGCAAGCATCTGCACAAACACCCATTGCAACATTATCATAGGCATCTACTAAACCATCTTTTTGCATTCCATCTTCTAAAGTAGTGGGTCCAAACTTAGTTCCTTGTCTTCCATGAAGATAGTGAGGAATTAAACTCATATTTTCCATACCTCCGGCAACTACAATAGAGGTATCTCCCAAAGCAATAGATTGCGCTGCTAACATTACAGCTTTCATTCCAGAGGAACAAACTTTATTAATTGTTGTACATGGCACAGTTTCTGAAATACCAGCTAAAATTGCAGCTTGTCTAGCTGGGGCTTGACCTAAACCTGCTGAGACCACATTACCCATAAAAACCTCGTCTACTAATTTTGGGTCAAGGTTAATTTTATTTAGGGCACCTTTTATAGCTGTAGCACCTAATTTTGGAGCTGTAATTTTTGAAAGACTACCCATAAAACTTCCAATAGGTGTTCTGCCCATAGATACAATTACAACTTCTTTAATTTTCATTTTCAATATTTTTATATGTGCTATTATCAAACAAAACTAACTATTTTAAATCAAATTTGTCAGGAAACTCTCCTTTCAATTTTTGACGTCCATTTTTTTAAGTTAAGTTTGTGTTCACAATATGTATTCATATGAGTAAAACTGTAAACAAATTATACAAGCATAACACTACCATCTATAAGGTTATTCTTTTTTTAATCACAACAGTTACCATTGTATACCTTTTCCCAAAAGGTGGTCAATTTAAATATGAATTTACCAAGGGAAAGCCATGGCAATATGATAATCTTTATGCTCCCTTTGATTTTGCGATCAATAAATCTGAAGAAGAAATTACCGAAGAGATTAAAGCAATAGAAGTTTCTGCTAAGTTATATTTTCAATTTAATAAAGAAATTGTCTCAGAAGTAAAAGAAGCTTATCAATTGAGGACATCTTTATATAATACAAGTGATTCATTGTCAAAAAATGATATTGAGTCTATGGTTTTAATAGGTGATTCTATAATAGATAATGTATATAAAAGGGGGTTTATCGAAGCTACAAGTCAAGGAATTGTTTCTGACAAAAACAGCATTATAGCTTTAAAGATAGATAATCAAGTACAGGATATTATTTATAATAATTTATTGTATTCAAAAGATGTTTTTGAACTCATTAAAAGTAGTTTAGGAGATCAGCCTTACAGTTATTCTCAAAATATAAATTTATCGATACTTTCTGAGCTTATAAGACCAAATGTATCCTACGATAATGAGTTTACCCAAAAAGTAATTGATGAGTCTGTGAATTCAATTTCTCTTAGCAAAGGAAAGGTTTCTTATGGTGAATTAATTATTTTAAAGGGTGATATAGTTGAGGGGAAAAAGATGGCTATTTTGTTTTCCCTCAAAGGTCAGTCTGAATCAAAACTTTGGACTAATACAAATTATTATTGGATAGTTTTAGGCTATACTATATTAGTTTCTCTAGCACTTTTAATGCTTTTGTTATTTCTTCACAAGTATCGTAAAGAAATTTTTGACAACAATACCAAAGTAACATTTATTTTTTTTAATGTTAGTTTTATGCTATTGATACAAACACTTGTTGTAAAATACAATTCAGATTATTTGTATGTAGTCCCCCTAAGTGTATTACCTATAGTTTTAAAAGCTTTTTTTGATGCAAGATTAGGTTTATTCACACATGTATTAACCGTGTTGCTTTTAGGTTTTATTGTACCAGATAGTTTTGAGTTTATCTATCTCCATATCATTGCTGGAATTGTAACTATTTTAACTGTTTCAGAACTTTACAAAAGAGCAAACCTTTTTATTTCTGTGGGTCAAATAACACTAATTTACATGATTACATATTTAGCGTTTTCAATTATTAAAGAAGGAAACGCCTCTCAAATTAATTGGGAATATTTAATGATGTTTGGGGCTAATGGTTTACTTTCCTTTTTATCATTAATTTTTATTTATGCTTATGAAAAAATATTTGGATTGGTTTCAGATGTTACTTTGTTAGAATTATCAAGTACTAATACGAAGCTTTTAAGAGAGTTAAATGAAAAAGCACCAGGTACATTTCAACATTCGATGCAGGTTGCTAATCTGGCAGAAGCAGCCGCTAATGAAATAGGAGCAAACTCAATGCTAGTTAGAACAGGTGCTTTGTATCACGATATTGGGAAAATATTAAATCCAATGTATTTTATTGAAAATCAATCTACAGGTGTTAATCCTCACAATGATTTATCACCATCAGATAGTGCTAAAATTATAATAGAACACGTTATCAAAGGAATAGAACTAGCAAAACAGTATAGGTTACCCGATAGAATTATAGATTTTATTAGAACACACCATGGTACAAGCCTAGTTTATTACTTTTATGTTAAAGAACAAGATCAAAATCCAGATGAAGAGGTTAATGTTGAAAAATTTCAGTACAAAGGCCCAGTTCCTTTCTCAAAAGAAACGGCTATACTAATGATATGTGATGCTGCAGAAGCAGCCTCAAAAAGTCTTCAACAACCCTCTGCTCAGTCCATAGATAATCTCATAGACAAAATTGTAGAAAAACAAAAATTAGATCATCAATTTATCAATTCTGATATAACTTTTAGTGAGATTGAAAAAATAAAAAAAGTGATCAAAAGAAAATTGATGAATATCTACCATGTACGTGTAGAATATCCAGATTAATTTTATTGCAAAAATTATAAAAAACCTTGCAATATTGTATTTGGTATGTTACATTTGCACTCGCAATTTTTTACTAACAATGTTAGTTTTTCGGAGAGTTGCCAGAGTGGTTAATGGAGCAGTTTGCTAAACTGTCGACGGGTAACTGTCGCGTGGGTTCGAATCCCACACTCTCCGCAACAATTGCTACTCGGGGTGTAGCGTAGCCCGGTTATCGCGCCTCGTTTGGGACGAGGAGGTCGCAGGTTCGAATCCTGCCACCCCGACACTGTTTTCGTAGAAACATTAAAACTACGGGCTCGTAGCTCAGCTGGATAGAGCACCTCCCTTCTAAGGAGGCGGTCATAGGTTCGAATCCTATCGGGCTCACAGACAAAT
>Ga0228676_1000282_pt1 | contig 12749 bp, 7 predicted proteins | sample 48D_rmetaG_FD_182782 | JGI IMG/M metagenome (GOLD analysis project Ga0228676, IMG submission 182782) | Seawater microbial communities from Monterey Bay, California, United States - 48D_r | ecosystem: Environmental > Aquatic > Marine > Coastal | place: USA: California | collected 2016-11-02
GTTTGTGTATGAATACCTCTGCGCAAACCAATTCTGACATGATCTCTACACCCGCAAAAAACAATGTTTATTTTGATACAGGAATTTTTCCTGGGGCCCATGTTCTTATGAATTATGAACGAAAAGTTCATGAATCGAATACTGTTTCTTTGTATGGTAGAATAGGTTTTGGCTATGCTGGAATGATTTTAGGTGACGGAGGTGGTGGCGTATTAGGTGCGGCAACCCTGCTTACTGGAAAAGGAAATTCTCATATGGAATTTAACCTTGGAATTTTTTCTGGAAAAGACAATAACGATCCTTTTATATTGCCTTTATTAGATGTAGGATACCGATACCAAAAACCTGAGGGAGGCCTAATTTTTAAGGTTAAAGCTGGTGTTTTGGGTATCTTTAGTGTTGGTCTTGGATATGCTTTTTAATTCGTAAATTTATTACCATAGAGATGTTATAAAATTTATAATACTATGGAGCTTAATATTTTTGGAAAACCACTTATTCCGTGTTGCACAGATCCCATGACTGGATATTTTAGAGATGGTTTTTGTAGAACCGTTTCAGAAGACACCGGAACACATACAGTTTGTGCAGTAGTAACTGAAGCGTTTTTGGCCTATTCTGCATCAAGAGGAAATGATTTAATGACACCCATACCGCATTGGAACTTTCCGGGCTTACAACCCGGAGACAAATGGTGTTTGTGTATTTCAAGATGGTTAGAGGCTGAAAAAGTAGGGAAAGCGCCGCCTATTGTTTTAGAGGCTACCCATCAAAAATCATTACAGTATGCTTCATTAAAATTATTGCAACAATATGCCTATGTGTAGAAAGCTTTTTTTATTTGAGAGAGGCTATAACTTGCAACGCAGCTTTTTCTCCGGCAATCATGGCAGCATTTAAAGAGCCATTTAATTGTACATCACCTGCTAAATAAACAGCAGAAGAGAGCTGTGTTTCTGAGGGTGAAACTTCATATTTAATATCTTTTAAATCTGGCAATGCTCTTTTTATGTGATAAATAGCCAAGAAAGTAAGGTGGTCTATAGTGCATTCTTCTTTTAATTGCTTCGTAACAGCAGCTATTAATTGTTTTTCAGACAACTGATGAGCTTTAACTACCGTTACCGATAATAATTCTTCGGTATTATTACTATGTGTAGCAACACTCGTATGATAAAAAATATTATTAACTAGACCATGTGCATTAGACATTAAACCAATCATAGGTTTATTGATCATCCTTTTTTTGGCCTTAAAATAAAGGGTTTGACAAGATTTCCAGATAAGATTTTTTGGAGGCGCATTACTTACCATTTTACTGGCATCTGTAGCTATAATTGTTGCAGTACTTGCCAACTTTTCTCCTGTATGCAGTACAATTTCATCATCAGACACGGAACTTACTTGGGTGTTATATTGAAAAGTTGTGTGCTTTAAATTTGATACTAACTGTTTCGAGATTTCTTCTATACCTCCTTTAGGAAGAACCGCCAAACCTTCTCCAAACATTTTAAACACAAATTCAAACATTCTACTAGAGGTTGTTAGCTCATTTTCTAAAAATATTCCTGTAAAAAATGGAGTAAAAAACTGAGCTATAATTTGAGAAGAAAAACCAAACTCTTGTAAATACGCTTTGGTAGTTATTTCATTAGATGAAAAAATAGCTTCAATAGACTTTTTTTTCAATTTCATATTTAATTGAAAAATTTTAAACTTATCAGAAAAGGTTCCTACTCCTGAAAAGAATGTAGAAAAAAGTGTAGAAATATCTCTTAAAGGATCTCCAATAACTTGTTGTTTCCCATTTTTAAAAATAACTGCACCAGGTTTTAATTCTTGTAATTTAAGCGCTTTAAAATCTAAATATTTTTGAGCTGCCGGATACGAAGATAGTAACACTTGAAATCCATGATCTAATTGAAAACCTTTTTTGATATCTGTTTTCACTCTCCCTCCTGCTCTGTCTGATGCTTCAAGAATAATTGGATGATAGCCTTTGTTTTCCAACACCTGAGCTGCTACCAAACCACTTACTCCTGCACCAATTATGTGTATTTTTGAATCTTTATTCATCAACAGTTTTTAATTAAAAAATTCTTCGTAAAATTACTGTTTTATATTCTTAAATAATTATAATTATTTTGCTTTGTATGATTAAATTAATTATTTACTTCTAGACTTTGGCTTATGTATCCTTATATAAATAGTGGAGTTAAATGGTTATCATAGCTTTCATTTCAAGAAGGTGAAATAATTGAATATAGAATATGGTATTCGAAAAATACCACTTAAAAAAGATCTGTTAAATTTATAAAAGGTTTTATTTAAAAATATAATGCTAAAAGATCTTTTTTAATAAAAAGAGCCACCTTTTCAAGTGGCTCTTAAGGGATTAATAAAATAAATCTTATTATTTAATAATACGGGTATACGTAACTGTTTTAGGTTGATTTTTACCATAAGCAACTCCAACATCTCTTGCTGCTTGAATCATGGCAGCTGCATTATCTAATTTTCTATTCTTAATCGCTTGACTATCTTTATACTTTTCATAATTTAAGTCCCAATCTCGTTGTTCTCTCTCATCTAACAAACTAGATATTTCTTGAGCTACTTGAAGACTTTCTTGATAACAGGGTGAGCTTGCATTAATTTTTGCTAAAGCATTTGCTGCAGAGCTAGAATTTCTATTGGCCCAATGCCCTCTTGCCTCTCCTAAATATTTAGAACAAAGACCTAAATTAATTTGCTTCAACAAAGCTTCTACATCACTATAACAATCCATATCTTGAGTGAAAAAATTCAAGATTTGAGAGGCTCCTGAAAAATCTTCATTGGCTATTAATGCTTTAGCCTCAGCAATTTTAGATTGGCATTCAAATTCGAACTTTCTTTTTGTTATTTCTACTGCTAAATCCATCGATTTATCATAGCACTCTTTAGTTACCTCAGGTACCTGATTAAGTAAAAACACAGCTTCATCAAACTTCCTGGAATCTGCCAAGGCAGAAGCTTCTTTTAAAATAAAATCACATCTAGAATTGTAATATTCGATTATTTTTTCTTTTCCTTCTGTAATGGCTTGTTTAATCAATTTATGTCTTGGATTAATCTTTCTGATAGCAGAAATAAAAGCTTTATCCTCAGAAATACCAATTCCTTTAAATTCTATAAATTCTGAGCTAAACGCTTTACCATCGATACCATCACCAACTGCCAAAGTGGTTTCAATAGTAACCAGGTATTTAGTTGGTGCAGTTGCCGTAATATCTTTAGTTAAAATATTTATATCTCCAGAAATAATGAATCTATTATTCCCTGAGGCTCCACCTCCACCCATTCCATTTCTACTGGCAATTTGTCCTAGCTTAGTAACAAATAATTTTCGGGCACTGGGTGTATCTTTAAGAATATCATCTGGAATAAACGTATTCAAAACTATTCTTGCTGCATCATCACTCTTACCTAAATCATTTTGAGAATGAATTGATAATGATAGTGATAATAAAAAAACTACTATTAAACTTTTTTTCATAATATTTATTTTTCTCCTATTGTTATTCTAGCCTTACCTAATCCTATGGTGGTTACTTTAGATGGATAACCAAATTGTTTTTTTATGAAACTAGAAATTTTCTTGGCAAACTTAGTGGCATCCATAGGTTCTATTACAGGGTCTCCCCCACCAAATAAATCCTCTACTTCTTCATTCATTTCTATTCTTAATTGCGTAATTCCAATTTTATTCTCACCAGGATTGTAAGAGAAATTTCTGTCTTTTGCTATAGAACCTACAAAACCTCTTATTAGAGATGAAAACTCCATTTCTCTACCTTTAAACTCAACATCATCGTTAAAATAATATTCAAAACTATCAAACCTTCTAAAGTCTAAAGCAATTTCTCTACCATTTTCTGCGATATTTTTAAAATGATCTTGATGTCTTGCAAGAAAACCATCCATTTTATCTGTTACTGCTTGTCTGAGCAATGCTCCAACTGATGCACCCATAGATTTTGGACCTTCATCATTTGCAACACCAATAGATTTATTGGTATATGAATCTAAAGCATCAATTCCATACTGAACCCATTTTTGAATACCATTAGTCTCTACAGACCAAGTTACTTTCCATGTGATATCAGCTTTTGCTACATTTAATAATTCATCTAAAATACTAGTTTCTTGAGCTCCACCATCTCTACCCTCTACTGCATTATCCATGGCACTTCCTTGATTTATACTTTTCATGGTTTCAGCTAATCTCACTGTAGGATATCCTCTCTCAGATACCATTTTATCTAAAGTACTAATAGCGATATTTAAGTTTTTATCTAAAAGTGCTGAAGCATAATCTGGCACTAAAGTTTTCACACCTTGGTTATCTACAAATTTTGCATATCCATTATCCTTTAGCCAACCGTCACTTGGAAAAATCATGATCGTAGGTTTCATACCACCACCACCTCCAAGAGCTGCACCCATAGGTTCTATAATTTTATCATATTCTAATTTTTTCCTCAAATCATCAACATTTACAGAAATAATAAATGTTACTTTATTCATTTTTCTTTTTAACTTTTCTGAAGACTCAGCAGATCCAGAGGGTGAAGTAGCAAACTGATTGTATTGTCTCGTATTGTAAAAAAAATCTTCAAAATATTCAAAATTATCATTGTAGACACCATTTTTTATTAACGGCTCTTTGGCTGTACAGCCTAAATTATTTCCAGCAACCCCTTTGAATAAAACAGCATGGATGGCATTTTTTTTAGCTTGATTCAGTGCCAACCGAACATCTCCAACATAAGAGGTAACTTGAATTAAATAGGAACTTCATGTTCCACCAGATTCGCTACAAATAGATTCATATTGCCAATTCCTTGTTCTTTCTTCAGTAACTTTTCTATTACTGTTTGTTTGAGAGAATAAAGAATTAACTGGTACTATTAATAAAGCTACGATACAGATTTTTAAAAATTTCATATGTTATTATTTTATTAGTCTTACAAAGTGAATTCCGGGCACATATTTTTTACTACCCTTCTTAAAATAGGTTAATCCAGGTTCAATATCTTCTCCAGTCCAAGTATTATCCCAAACTCTTTTTTTATCTATCTTCATGGTACCTATTCTTTTATATTTTCCGTTTTTTGTTTCTAAAACTTCAAAAGTTTCTCCACCATCAATTCCTTCTTTTTTACCTGCAGCTAATGAAAAATCATCACGTAAAGGAAAAATTGGTTTAAATATATCATTTTTCTTCTGTAATTTAACTAATACCTTATCCATATTTCTTATGGTAGATAAGTCAAATACATCTTGCTCTGTTCTTCCTTTATCTTCTTTTTTTAATGAAAAAGTAACAAGAGAGGTAGCTTTTTCTTGACTTATAAATTCTAATTCAAAATTTGCAGCTGCAAATTTTTCTAAATCAATTTTTTGCTTCTCTTGATCTATTGTAGATAAAAATAAATTAAAAACATCTTGATCCCATTTTAGTCTATACAACCAAGCTGTAGTCCAAACAGAAAATCCTTCAGAAGTCTTTTCATATATTTTATCAGCTACTTTATAAGCTTTAGCTTGTAATAGCGCAGGTAATTTAGTTACTTGTTGATAAGCAACTTGCCTTATCACTTCAGCTGCAATCGCATTGCTCACATAATTTAATCGAGTATATACAACAAATGTATTGTTAATTAATGAGTTAACCTGATCAATACCTCCTGTTCCGGATGCGCCAGCTATAGCTGCCATTTCCATGGTTTTAGTCTGTAAAGTTCTTAAAGTAACCGTACCCATATTATAGGAACCATCTTCTTCTATATTAAACCACTTTTTAATGAGCTCGTGAGCCATCTTATTAGATTTATTGTACTTATTAAGTTGAAGCTTGACCATAGAATTGTCTTGAGCTTTAACAAGCCCCCCTGTACTTCCTTCAAGAGCTCCTGATGCAGCATCTGAAATAGCAGCACCTAATAAACTTTTTTTCTTTCCTGAAGCTTCTTTTTCCTCATCTGTTAGTTCATATTCAGATAATTTAATCTTATTTAAATCTATACGATGGTCATTATAATTTTGAGGGAATTGAAACTTATTATAGGAGTTTAAGACTTTGTCTCCATTATCAAAACTAAAATCATCAACTAAATGCATGTGAAGAGAACTTCGCACAAAATCCTTTTTTTGTTGAGCTAGTAGTAAATTGGGAATAACCAATAATAAAATTAATACTGTTTTTTTCATGATGTTTGGTTTTTGGTTTTTAATTAATTAGTTGATATATATTCACACTACATGAATTTAAAAAATAAAAAATATTTAATGGGGTACTAATATTATTGGGGTAAAAACCTTTATTGGGAGGTAGTAAAAAACTTTTGGGGTAAGAAAATTATTGGGGGATGTAATATAAAATATAAATATAATACAAAATAAAAATAAAATAAAGATATTTTTGATTTAGTACAAGTTTAGTACATTTTAAAGATTTAACCATAAATAATTATTATTTTAAATTATCTCTAAGCTCAGTGGGTAAAAACTCAAAATAATCTTTAAAACATTTAGTAAAATATGATGGAGACGAAAAACCTACTTTATAGCATACTTCACTTATAGTATACTCTGTAGTTTCAATGATTTGTTTTGCTTTTTCCAAACGAATCTTTCTAATAAATTCATTTGCTGTATCTCCAGTTAAAGCCTTGATTTTACGGTATAATTTACTCCTACTTAAAAGTAATTCTCCAGCAAGGTTTTCTACATTTAATTTTTCATCATTTATATTTTCATTAATATAATTAAGAACGTTATTCATAAACTCCTTGTCTAATGAAGTCGTATGATCTGAGTTTATTGTTGTACTTACACTGTTAAAATACTTATCAAATAATACTTGTCTACTTGTAATTAATTGGTTTAAGTGAGACTTTAATACTCTCATATTAAAGGGTTTATTTAAATAAACATCTGCTCCAGAATCTATTCCTTTTACTTTATCGATTTGCATTCCTTTTGCAGTAACCATTAAAATAGGTATATGACTAGTTTTTAAATCACTTTTAACTCTTGAGCATAATTCAAAACCATCCATTATTGGCATCATTACATCCGTAATAATGATATCTGGCATATATTTATTTGCTTTTTCCAATCCCTCCAAGCCATTTTCTGCTTCTTTAATACTATATTCAGTAATCAATTCATTTTTAATATAGGATCTCAACTCCGCATTATCTTCGACAATTAAAACTATTTTTTTAGTAGAGTACTCCTCCTCTAACAATGGATCAAACTCCTCAATATCTTTATTTTGAGATTCTGAGAATTGATTAATAACCTTTTTATCTTCTTTATTAATATTGGCAACCTTAAAATGTTGATACCCCAAGGGAAAATAAATTTTAAATTGAGTTCCAACATTTTCTTCGCTAGTTAAAACAATTTTACCTTTATGAAGATTTACAAAGTTCTTAACTAGTTCTAAACCAATTCCTGTTCCACCATAATATTGCTCATTCATTTCATCAGCCTGATAAAAGCGATCAAAAACCTTGGTTAGGTTTTCTGCTTTGATACCAAGTCCAGTATCTCTTATAATAATTTCTAGAGCTTCAATAGGTTTATTTTCATTTACTAAAGGAAGGTCTATTAATACTGGAGATTTATTTACATGAACAGTTATTAACCCCCCTATTGGTGTTGCTTTAAATGCATTTGACAATAAGTTAAAAATAATTTTTTCTAACATAGATGGGTCAGACCATATCATGAGATCATCTTGATCATAATCAACAGTTAACATAATGTTTTTAAGAAATGCTTCCTCTTCAAAATGACTAACTACCTCCTGAATAAAAGGTATAATATTAATTTGAGAAGCATTGATAGTCATTTTGTTAAATTGAAGCTTCCTAAAGTCCATAAGCTCATTAATTAGTCTTGAAAGACGCTTTGCATTTTTAAAAATTATATTGTGTTTTTCATTAATTTCTTTAGGAAATTTATGCTTTGTATTTTGAATAATATCTTCTAAGGGAGTTAAAATTAGAGTTAAAGGAGTTCTAAATTCATGAGAAATATTTGTAAAAAATTGTATTTTTTTTGCATTTAGAGCCTCAAACTGCTTGTATTCTTGTCTTTCTAGTTGTAAAATTCTTTTTTCTTCTATTCTAGTAATTAGAAACTTATAAATAAAATACCCTAATAGCAACAATACTATAAAATAACTCGTAATTGCTATTTTAGTTGACCACCAAGCTGGTTGAATTTTAATCTTTAATGTTGTAGGTATATTATTCCAAACACCATCATTATTTGAAGATTTAACCATAAAAGTATAATCACCTGCTGGAATATTTTTATAAGTAGCGCTTCTAGTGGTTTCAACATAATTCCATTCATTATCATAACCCTCTAAAAAATAAGCATATTGGTTATTTTCACTTCGAGTGTAGCTGATCCCAACATAATCAATCGTAAAAACTCTTTGACTGTGATTCAAAACTAATTCTTTCGTTTTAGAAATCACCTCTTTAAGCGGACTCTGATCTTCATCTGGTTTAATAAGATCATTATATATCCTCAAATTAGACAAATATACTATTGGTTTTTCCTGATTATAGCTAATTTCATCAGGATTGAAATAATTTATTCCTCTAGAGGATCCAAAATATAATACATTATTATTTAAATCTTTATAAACTGCATTGTAATTAAAACTATTGGATAATAACCCATCTTTTTTACTAAAATCTATAAAAGTGTTTTTTTCTGTATTTAATTTTGTAAGACCTTTATTACCACCAATCCAAATAGCTCCATTATGATCTTCAGTAATTGAAAAAACAGTTTCATGAATTAGACCTGTATTTTTGTCATACCTTTTAAATGATTTCTCTTCAATATTATATTTAGAAAGTCCATCACCTAATGTACCAATCCATAAATTTTTTTTTGAATCCTCAAATAAGCTAAATACAATACTAGGTATTATTGGATTATTAAAATTTGTTTCAAAGTCGGCATTCATTTCTTTATTTAAAGAACTAACTTTAAACGTGTTATTCGAAAACGATTCAACTATAAATAATCCTGCCCTTGTACCAAGCCAAACATTATCCTCATGGTCTACTAATACTTTTCTAATGTTACTTGTATCAATATTATATTTTTTAAATTCTGATGAATCATGATGTTTGAAAATTCCTTTGTTTGGATCATATGAATAAAGTCCACCTAAAAAAGAACCAATCCAAATGGTTCCATTTGAGTCTTCATCAAAACTCATTATTCTGTTAGATTTAAATACGCTATTTTCTGAAGACATATTTATATTTACAAACTTATTGCTATTGTTTTTTAATAAAAACAAACCAGATTCCCAAGTACCCACCCAAACATTGTTATTACTATCTATAAAAATAGTTGGAATCGCCAATCGGTCTAATCCTTTTGAGATTCCATTTTTTTGATCAAATAAACTCACAAAAACTTTTTCTTCCGAGTCATAAACATCAACACCTCCATCAAACATACTTATCCAAAATCTGCCTTTTTTATCCTTTACAATACTAGTAACAGAATTCTTGTTTAGTGAATTAGTAAAATTTAATGAACTTTGAATAGTATTAAACTTTTTATAATTATCGTCATGTACGTCTATTCCCTGATTGTAATAACCAAGCCATATCCTATTTTTATCATCTGTAAATACCGACCAAATAGAGTTAGATTTAATTCCTTTGACATTTAGCTTATCTTGCTGGTAGTTTATAATTTTTTTTGTTTGATAATCAATTTCAAAAAGACCATCATTTTCTGTTCCACACAAAATATTTCCATTAGTTTTTTCAGCAATAGATAATATTCTTTTTCGGGTTATAGAAAACTTTTCAATAAGGTAGAGATCATCATTATTAGTTATTTTATAAAGTCCGGATGAAGAAGTTCCAATCCAGAGAGAGTTATCTTTTCCTAAAACCATAGATTCTATAGATTTTTCTATAGTTCCATATCCTTTTTCAGTATTAAACTTAGCTAACTGAAGAATCTCATCATAAGGATCAAATGTCAATAAACCATGATTAGTTCCAATTAAAAAACGACCATTAGAAGATTTAATGATTGTATTGATTTGAAGATTCTTTAACGGTTTTGTTTCTTGATATTTTATTAATTTTGATTTGAGTGTATTCTTATCCAACTTAAACAACCCATTTTCGTGAGTACCAAGAAGTAAGGTGTTTTCATCATATTCTGTAATAGCATGTATAGGGAATTTTTGTTTTTTACCATCTAAATCTATATTTTCAAACTTATCAAGTTTATTGTTATAAATATTTAACCCTAATTCAGTTCCAACCCAAATATTTTTTTGAGAATCCTGAAATATTGAAAAAACTATAGAGCTGTTTAATGATTTTTTATCTGAATTTTGACCCTGATTATAGCTCTTAAAATCTACACTGTTATATTTTACTATTCCATCACCATAAGTAGTAATCCAAATAAAACCCTCTGAATCTTTATAGATAGAGGTTATGGCACTTTGAGTTATGTCTTCGTTTATAGAAACAAAGTTATACTCATTAGAATTTGACTGCCCAAATAATGAGTTAAAAACTAAAATTAAAGAAAAAGATAAGAGAGAAATAAACTTTCGTAAATTCATATTTTTTTACATTTTTTTTAATATAAATGACAACAATTAAATTTTTATGAATTATTCATAAATATAAATGATTAATAGAAACTAACTCATATAATAAATAGTTTTGCTTCAAATGTGTTATTCATTTCTTCATAAGTTACAAATAGTAAAATACTTATAATCTTATATTTGTTTAAAGATGAAATTACCCTACTTAAATTAACTTAAAACAATAAATATAAAAACTTATGAAAAAACTTTTTTTTATTTTTTTTGTGTTACCAACGATGCTTTTATCACAATCCAAAATAATTACTGGAAATGTTACCGATGATACTGGCGAAGGTTTACCTGGAGTAACAATCCAAATTAAAAATTCACCCAAAAACGGCGCATTAACAGATTTCGATGGTAATTTTAAAATTACACTCAGTTCAGAAGATGATAAAGTTTTAATTTTTTCATATTTAGGGTTTAAAAGACAAGAAATTAATGTTTCTAATACTTCATTTTTAAAAATACAACTTGAAACAGATGCAACACAATTAGATGAAGTTGTTGTTGTTGGTTATGGATCTGTTCTGAAAAAAGATGTTACCGGTGCATTGTCCTCAGTTAAAGTTAAGGACAATGTTGCAAATCAATCTTTTTCTGTAGATCAATTATTGCAGGGAAGAGCTGCTGGTGTTCAAGTAACACAAAATGCCGGTTCTCCAGGATCAAATATTAGTGTTAAAATTAGAGGAACTAATAGTTTAAGGGGTAATAATGAACCTTTATATGTTATTGACGGAGTTATTATATCATCTGCTGGTGAAGATGTTCTTGCAGCTGGAGGTGTAGGGAATTCTGGGCAAGAAAATCAAAATGGATTAAATGGTATAAACCCCCGAGATATTGAAAGCATTCAAATCTTAAAAGATGCATCAGCTACAGCAATTTATGGATCTAGAGGAGCTAATGGAGTAGTTTTAATAACTACCAAGAAAGGAGAAAAAGGGAAAGTAAAAATGACTGGTTTCATCACAAATTCTATCAGATCTATTGATAAAACTTACGATGTTTTAGATGGAGTTGGTTACGCCAATTATCAAAACGAATTAGCATTACTTAATGGTAATCTTCCTAGATTTGATGTTGGAGCTTCTGGAGTTTTTGGAATAAACTATGATCCTGCAGGAAATCCAACTATATCAGACACACCTGCTCAAACCTTAAATTGGCAAGATGAACTTTACCGCCAAAGCTTCAGTACTAAAGTAGGTTTCACAGCTTCTGGTGGAAGTGATAATGGTAACTATTACATTTCAGCTGGATTTGATGAACAAAAAGGTATTGTAAGTAACTCTAGTCTCAAAAGTACTGATGTTAGAATAAATTTAAATCAAAACCTTACAGATAAATTAAAATTAAGTTCAAGAGTTAGTGCTTCTTTTAATGATACTAACTTTGCTGAATCTGGAGATTTAATAGGCGCTAACCAAAGTTTTGTTAGAAACTCTATCTTATTTAGACCCGTACTTACTGGAGAAATTGAAGACTTTGGAGATGATTTAGAATCTGGAAATCCTTACTCTTGGGTAAACGATTTTTTGGATGTATCTAAAGAGAAAAGATATATTGCATCTATTGGACTTACTTATAAACTTCCAGTTAAAGGGTTAACCTATCAAATAAAAGCAGGAGGAAATATTAGAACAAAAGATCGAAGACGTTTTTATGGTTTAACAACATGGCAAGGAGCTATTGGTAATGGAGCGTTACAGATCTCTACTTTAAATGCAAAATCTTATCAAATCAATAATTTTTTAAGATTTAATAGAACTTTTAATAGAAAACATAGAATTAATGCAACTGCTGGTATAACATATGATGTTAGAAATGTTGAAAATAGTATTTATGCAGTTGAAGATTTTGTGACAACCGAACTTACAATTCAACAACCTTTTTTAGCTGCAGTTATTACTCAACCCTTAAGGTTATTGAGGTCAGATCAACAAATTTTTTCAATGTTAGGTCGATTAAATTATACCTACAATAATAAATACATTTTTACAGCGTCATTTCGAAGAGACGGTGTTTATAA
>Ga0228676_1000288_pt1 | contig 12618 bp, 29 predicted proteins | sample 48D_rmetaG_FD_182782 | JGI IMG/M metagenome (GOLD analysis project Ga0228676, IMG submission 182782) | Seawater microbial communities from Monterey Bay, California, United States - 48D_r | ecosystem: Environmental > Aquatic > Marine > Coastal | place: USA: California | collected 2016-11-02
GAATTTTCGTGCGATGCCATATCGGCTTTCAACTACAACTGATTTACCCACTTCTGGTTCATACACGCCAGAGTGGATATCTTCTTCTCCTTTCATCCAATCAATCATAGAATTATCGTCGTTATCATCTGGATAAAGATGCTCGGTCATTTCTCGACCTTTATCATAAAAGCAATCACCTACAGTATCTGGATGATAGCCAGCGGCAATACATAGACCATATAACTTCTCAGTCAATTCAACCATCCCCATCGAATCGTGTTCACTTTCGTATGTAAACTTATCTGCGTAAACTTCTATTGTTATTTTCATAATTTATTCTTGGTTACATTATTTAAAACACTGCCGTAGACAAAACCGCATACGTTGCCTCCAACATTGCGTCCGACATTGCCGTATACAAACCCGCCGACATTGCCTTTGACACTGCCTTCGACATCGCCTTTGACATCGAGTACCTTGAGATTTCCCTTTTCGTCTCGGACGAATGTTACGAGTTTATTAATTTCTTCTATTGTTAGTTCTTCCATAGGTGCATTATTTAAAAGAATTTAATCAGCAATCCGTAAGCAACTCCAAGACAAAATATGGAGGTGATTAAGACATAAGATAGGAATACATAATCTGTTAGTTCTTTTTTCATAATGTTATTATACCATAAGTTCACTAACCTTGTAAACCTTCAAATTTATTTATTTTATCTTCGACTTCAAATAATTGAGCCTCAATATTTCTCCTTGCGTTTTCTCCGATGCTCATAGCGTTGCGTGTTTGATTGCGATTGATAGCGCGGAAAGTGTGCAGATGATGACTAATGTTTCCATAATAATTACTTAATTTTGTACGCGTTAAAAAAACCGCCAAAGCTCACCCAATCACGGCGCAATATCACGCCAAAAAGAAAGTACCATTTTGCTGCCGCGGTTTCGTTTTCAAATACGGCATAAATGCCGGTTGCTGTTTTCTCGATCTTCATAATAAAAAGTGCCGCAGATTAGCCGCGCGGCGCCGGGTTTATTTAAGAAACGAGAGTTAAGAACGAGGGTGATACTGACCACCGCATTGATGTTGCGTTATCGCGAACCTTAACAGTCTTACGATTGATCTTCTCGATCGTTGCAATAATGTTACTGCCTTTAGCCGCAAATGTTACGATGTCTCCGATAGAGAACTTAGCTGCATTTTCTGCAATGATCTTGCGACTACGTATATTGTGCAAGTTGACAGCATGATCAAGATCCTCTCGGTCCATTTTAGCAAAGAGAGAGTAAAGAGATTTCATTTCGTTTTGTGATAGATTAGCCATAATTTTTATTATCTTTGTTATTGGTTGGTTACAGTATTAATTATACCATAAATCGCACCAAAGTACATAGGCAATATATTATTGGTGATCAGCCACTTATAACTTTTTTCGAAAAAGCTCCTCAAAAATCACAAAATTGCGAGTTTTAAACGAACCATTTTAGATCAAATATGTTTGATGATCCATATCCCACTACTATTTTAGAATCTGATTTCTCTGTTCCTTTATAAAATCGAACATCTTTTTGCCACGAATCTGGCCAAAACTTTACATCGACATTCTGCTCAATAGCGGGCCTGAGATGTTCAATTAATTTAGATCGTGTACTCTTAATATCTTTGTTATACACAATGTTGATTATATTTTGATCTCCAACTTTTAGATCTTTTACGATGTCTTTTATATTAGTATAATGCTCCCAAATTTTGCTATATCTATCAACTGGAAATCTCATAACTGCAGATGAGTATTCAGTCTTCCATCTAAAATCTCTCATTACATAAAGATCATTCGAATTACCGAGAGTTAAATATTCATCGATTGGATTATTAATATACATATCTAAGTCAATGAATAAAATAACACCAGTTATATCATATAACGGTTTTTTAAATAGCGCTAATTTTCCCCACCATCCCGTTTCATTCTCTGGAATCGGCAATGTTTCGCATTCTACACCCGCTGAGTCGTCAGTAAAACAAATAAACCTATGATCAATAGTAGTATTTTTTTGTACACCTTTATAGAGAGCATTTACGTGTGCTGCAGTGTATTTGGTTCCGTACTTGAGACATACAATATTAAACATATTGATTTAGATTATCGAAAAAAGCATTGATTTTATTTTGACCATCAGCAACGTATTCTTTAACGCTATCTGATAATGTTTTTGGAATAGAACTTATAGCAGCTAATTTATTTGCGCAGTGAATATTTTGTACACCCATATCGCTAGCTAATGCTATCATTTTATGTGTATTGCTTGGCCACATAGAGAAAGGAATATCGAGCATTGCACATACTAAAGCGCCGTGGTATGAGCCCGAAGCAATATGAGAGAATGATTCGAGTTGATCTAAAAACGGCTTATACCTTTGTAAAGTTTTTATCCCGTCATAATGATCAATGTGGCCGTGATTGGTTGTTAACGATTTTGATCTATTTAATATATTCTTATTCGTTAATATAATATCTGGAATAACCTTTGCGATTCCTCCATCAGATTTAACTGCTGCTGCAGACATAGATTCTCTCGTATAGATGCCTTTAAATTTGTTAAGAGATTCCGCCGAATAAGAATTATTTTGATAAACAGTGTTAAACATTACACACGGATATTTAATAGCTATATCTAACATGTCTTTTCTTTTATTGCTATGCCACGAACCTTCACCGTTAACTAAAACTAAATCAGTATCATCTGTTATAGTATACTTACCGCTTTTGCAGTGTTGCCACGGAATAAAATAATAACTATGGCCAACACGTTCTAATTGTTGAGCTATTGTTTCTTTAACAAGTTCACACCCAAAGTGTACCAACGGTGAAATTTCGGGATTATATGTGCAGTTGTAAACGGCTATTTTCATTTGACAATTTTAAAATTAATTGCTTTTCTTTCTCAAAATTATGTGGACCAATATGAGAACAATAGAATGAAGGAGTTTCTTTAAAATCAAATCCATATAAGTGTATTGTGTCTTTAGTTGATTCTAATAGCCAATTTATTACCATCATTCCACACGATGGTCTATCGTGATCTAATAATTTGCGGCAACTGTCTATTGAACTCATTGGCATATATGAAACTTCACACTCCGTAGTAGGTCTTGAAAACCTAGATACATGCATTATTGGAACGGTAATACTTGGAACAATGTCTTTAAAAATTTTTGGCACAGACATAAATGCAAAATCTAATTTATTCCCCTGATGTTTAGAATCAATTATTTTGCATCCACGATTGATTCTATAAACTTTATCATAAGAATCTATTTCGTCACCGAGTCTCTTATTAAATAAGCTCTGTGCATTTCCTATTAACGCAATATTCATAATTTTATTTTTTCTAATAAAATTTTTTTCTATACGGTTTACGGTGTAATCCTTGTTTGATGTGCGGAGTAGCAAAATCTCCGTTAGGAAATATTACGCAGTCAATATGCGTATACCCAAGTTCCTCCGCGATACGAACCCGATTTGATCCTCCCCATATTACATATTGTTGAAGAGTTAGATCGCTATCTTCATCAAAGGGAAGATCACACAGCCGATCTTTATGTTTTTCTTTTTGCTCAATAATTTGTGCTCGAGTAGCATCTACAATCAATAGAGGAAATGTTAAACCGTTTTGTTTAATATCCTCCATCACTGGACCATAAAAATCTCGTCCTTTGTATTTTTCGGCCTTTGGCACAGAAGCCCATAAGTCTTTAATCGGAAGAGATACAACATTTCTTTTATCCCATTGTGACTTATGATATTTTGATTTTAGTATTTTCATTAAAATTATTTATAGAAATGGTGGAGATGGCTGGACTCGAACCAGCGTCCTTGACCTAAATCAAGTCGAAAACCTTTACATCCCCGTTTAATTAAATAATTGAAATACTGCGTTACCAATTGCACCTATTAATGAAAGAAGGCATGTAATCCAAAGCATCCATGAAATAATATATAGAGGTATCATAGCATCATCTAATTTATTTTTCATACCAATTTCATCCAATCTGTTTCTTCAGGCATTAATTCACAGCCAAGTTCTTTCAACTGTTTCACTTGCGCTCCGATATTCATTTTTACGGCATAACCTTCTTTATGACATTGATAAACACTACCACTCTTACCAATGAATAGCCAATAGTCTCCTCCATCTTTTACTTTAGTAATGCCGCTGTTAAGTCTCCAACAGTCACCATCGAGATAACCTCCACTCCATCCTCCAAGGACTTTATAGAGATTCTCTTCGACTTTCACTACTACCCAATTGTGTGGCTTATTGTATTTCATTTTACTGTAAGGTAATATACACCTGCTTTGTATTCATCTGCTTTAATCTTTGTAATAGTTAAGCATTCTAATTCCTTATGCACATCACCGAGATTTGTACCGACAGCAATATACGGCCCACCACTTGGATCAACTGAGTGTAGGCTACCATCCTCATTGCGTGAGCATCCAACATGCTCAACATCTTTAAAAGAATACTCAACACAATTCTTAGCAACGATAGTGAATTTTCTTTCATCACCATATCGGCTTTTAACTACAACTGATTCATCCACTTCTGGCTCATACACGCCAGAGTGGATATCTTCTTCTCCTTTCATCCAATCAATCATAGAATTATCATCATCATAATCGATGTTATCTTCAGAGAATAGATGCTCGGTCGCTTCTTGGCCTTTATCATAAAAACACTCACCTACAGTATCGGGGTGATAGCCAGCGGCAATACATAGACCATATAACTTCTCAGTCAATTCGCTCATGCCCATTGAATCGTGTTCACTTTCGTATGTAAACTTATCTGCGTAAACTTCTATTGTAATTTTCATAATCTAATTATATACTATGCTAGTCCTTTTGTAAACAATTTAATTCTTAAATGATGCGTTGTGCCAAGCTGGTTCTGGTTCACCAGATGGGGATATTTTGTCAAGATAGATTTGTTCAACCTCAACCTTCTCTAGCCAACGAGTTTCTTTGCCGATGGTGACAGGTAAGAGAGCAAACCATTTGCGTTTTCTTAGCGATTTGTATTCTGGTTTAAAAAATCTCATATTCTATTCCCATTCAGCACCAGCATATTCACTAAAGGTTTTTTCAAAACCAAGCCAATCTTTTTCCCAACCATTAAAGACATAATCAAAAAGCCAATCCTTTGCTGTCTCATCGTCCATACCTTTAATCCATTCTTTTTCTCTACATTCCTTCCAAAGAGCTTCAAACTTTTGCTCTTGTACTTCACCTAACTGCTGAATAAAATCTCCAACAGCAAAGGCTCTATCATCTAATTCTGCTTTAACTTTAATACCTTTATTCACCTTCATAAGTTTATATCCTCCATCTTCTGTTTTAATCCATTCAAATTCATCGCCCTCTTTCCAACATTGCGCAGAAAGTGCGGCAAGTTCTTCATCTGTTAATTCGATAGCTGGTTCACCATCTTCTGTTTTAACTATTTTAGCTTTTCTCATTTAATACCTTATAGAATACCAGTTAGCCAATAAACGAACATACAGAATAGCCCTGTAAGTGTGACACCTGCGAATAACATTAATATATCTATCATAATTCCCACTCCCAATCTTTACGATACTTAGCAACTACTTCTACTAGAGTGTCCCATTCGTCCCAATCAAGATCAATGATATTACCACCATTTTGTTCATCTTCTCCAGTAATCCTAAGAAATGATCCTGCTGCTTCGTCTGCAGGTCCAACTTGAATACTGTTATAGATCGGATTCCAATCAGACTTGTTTGACTTAATACTTACTTTTGTTACTATTTCTTTATTCATAATATAATTATATAATATTTTAATTAAAAAGTAAAGAAAATTATATATATTTCTCTAAGCTATGTAATGGAGACCATCCTAGTTCTTTTGTTTTATCTGTGATCACATCACCACTCATTCTATTACCTTTTCTTTCAGGTAATAGTTCGATTTCGCTGTTAAACATTTTCGCTACTTCTAAAATAGAATAAGATTTATCTGAGCCGATTCCATATCCATCACCCTCGCCGTGCTCTCCGATCAATACAAGAGCATCAATGATGTCATCAATGTGTGTGAAATTCCTCTTTTGAGTGCCAGGCGATACAACTGTCAATTTCTCACCTTTCTCTATCTTATCTTTGAATAGAGCGATGAGTGTCGCATATTTTCCTTCTTTAATTTCTCTACCACCATAGACATTATAAAAATATGTTATAGCATACGGCATATCATACCACTTGCCGTAGTTCATTACAAGTTCGGTATTCTTAGCCTTACTGAACGCATAAGGAGATGCATCTGCACCGTTATCGCTAAACTTTGTGCTACTTCCAGAATAGACAAGTTTGGCGCCGACCTCTCTTACATATTCAAGGACTTCGATAGTTCCCTTTGTATTGTATTCATGGACAAGTCGAACATCATCAAAACTCTGTTCAACACGAGAGTATTCACCTAGATGATATACAATATCGGGTGTTTCTTTAATGGGTACATAGTGGATATCCGAAGTTGGTGCTTTAATATAATCTACACCATCAATATGATTATCAGTCGACCCAGTAAAATAATTATCTAAACTTGTTACATTATTACCATCTTTATGTAATCTCTCACATAGATGACTTCCAATGAAACCTGCACCACCTGTTACTAATATATTTTTATTCCTCATAGAAAACTTAGCCAAATGCATAGGCAGATAAAGAAAGCTATTGAAAATACACCAATGATTATCTTCTCTTCTAGTTGTAGTTTGTTTTTATTTTTATTTTGGTTATTTAATGATTCTTTCATTATAGATTCTCAATCTCTCTAATCATCTTTTCCTTAGCCATATCTTTGGCTTTAGTGTGTGATACAAAAGCATCAATCGATTTTACCTCAGATGCTTTCTCTCTTTGTATACGATATACCATCGCTTCAAGTATTAGTTTTAGTGCTTCTTTCATTGTCCTTCTTCAAATTCAAATTGAGTGTTAAGAATTCTCATTGCGTATTTAGTCACATGATTTAACGCTTCCATATCTTCATACTCGACATATCGATCACCGATAGTTTCCATATAGTAACCTTCTTTATCACTCTTTAACCAGCAAATGGTATAGCAAGTTTCTTTATCTAAACTCTCGCTATAACTCCAAGCAATGATCTCACTTGGTCTATCCTCATCAGTAGTATGTCCATGAGAATCTTTTACACCATTCTGTCTAAACTCTACATTATTGTATCTCATCATAATTATTTATCGTTTTCCATATCTTCTGTTTATTATCAATATCACCCGAAAGGATCATGATATTTCTATAAGGTTTATACAAATACCACGCTAAAAAATCAAACCTTAGAAATAATTTAGCGATTAAATCACCTATCCAAAATAGTATTAGTGCTAATATTGTTCGCATTCGATAATCAATCCTTTCTTCATTCCCGAATTCATTTCACCTGATTCCCATAGTGTTTCAACAACTTCATCATGTAGATCAGACATATTACTAATTTCATTTCCTATATTATACGGTTTTGATGAATCATATTCATATAGAGAATTAACATCTCCACCGTTATCATCTTCATCAGATAAGACAATATATTTATTATCTTTGTATTCTATAGCCACATTCCAACAAACTCGTTGATATGTGATCTGCGCATCTTCTATTATTTTTATATCCATAATTTTAATTTCCGTGTTCCTTTAATCTATAAATTCTGTTTTCAGCATAAGCAATCATACCGTCAATATATGCGCTGTGCTGACTTACAATATTATCAGGTATATTCTCTTGCTCGTATTCTAAATGATAATAGAATCTCAAACTATTAAACTTTTCTTTAACTTGATCTGCCACAACTTGAGGAAAATTAACGCCGCCCTCCACTTCAGAACAATATTGAATATATCCACAACTAGTCATAGCATCACAGAGTTCATCAATGATTGGAAGCCAGCTTTGAGGTACTTCAAGTCCCCAACACATACAAGTCTCAGTCATTGGCTTATCTTTATCGCCAAAAATCTTTGGATACTTTTCGTATATTTCTTTTTGAGTTATCATTTTGTTATTAGTTCAATAATAGCAATTATTGCTAAAGCTGTCAATAGAAAGATTCCGATTATTTGTAATTGTTCAATCATAATTATACCCACATAAAGTCTTTATTAGCTACAATCCAAGTCATGTAGCGTTTATCTAATTTATCAATCTCCGCTTCTAAGCGATGCACTTCAGCATATTTTTCTTTATAGCTTCTTAAATCGGGTTTTTCTTCCAGATTACCAATCTTTGGATAAGCCTTATCAATCTGTTTTTCAAGATCGTCGCGACCATTCTTCGCATACTCATAACACTTCTTTAGTTCTTTAGCGAACTTCTTATGTTCTGGATCAGAATCCCAATCAATGCGCTCGAAACACTTTTCTTCATCAACATAATGAATAACGCACCCAAAAAGAAACTTTGGAATGAGTTCAACTTTATCACACCAACGATTATATACAATGTGATTTTTAATCCATCGCTGTCGCGGCTTAAAGAAAAAGCTTACTTTATCTAAAAAGGTTTCACGATACTTTGGAAACATCCAATCATATAAATTTCCGATATAGCTTATAGGTTTTGGAGCAAAGTATGTCAACCAGCTTCTAATACCCCAAAGTTTAATTTGTTCTATTGTATGTTTCATAATCTATAATACTAATGTGACAAGTGCTACGGTCGCTATACCGAAAATAACTCCTGCTATTGGATTACCAAAAGCATATCCGATACATCCACAAATTGTGATAAGAGATAGGGGTTTAATATTTTGTTGTAAGAATTTCATAGTTATTTTACTGGTGGTTGTGGAGCAGAAAAGAATGCAGATCCTGCTTGCATCATTTCATTTAAATCTTTGTTGAATCGAAATACGTGTGGATCATTATCAAGGACAATCTCTCCAGTCTTAATCGCATTGAGTGTGCCGAGGAGCGCAAAGCACTTCTCTTGTAGTTCATCTATTTTTTTATCCATCATATTTTTTATAATCTTATTATATACTAAGTTTTATCATTTGTAAACTCTAATCTTCTATATACGCTTTCTTTCTTATCTGCTTCTTACCATCCTCACGGACGGCTTTCTCCTGAACTTTTTTCTGCCACTTGTTGTGGTGTTTGTTCCAAAATTTCGTCTTTACAGACCCTTTACCTTTAGATGAACTTGCCATTTTTATCCTCTCATAAAATTCTTGACACATGATCGTGGCCCATTTGGCACGTAGTATTTCTTATTGCGCTCCCACGATTCGTTTGTAAATACTTGAATCGATCCTCCAGTCTTATGACCGTAATTCATAACACCTCTACGATTACGTGTCACTTCACGTGGAGATGCACTGTTTAACCCAAGTATTGCTTTTATATTTGCGTCCATCATAGTTTTGAAATTTCTTCTAATATAGCATTTGCCTCTACATCTGATAGATAACCCAACGTATCATCAGTGATAGGTGTATCATAAGTGATTTTTCCATCACCATCTAACACAGCAATCTCTAATCCATTACTATGTTCGTGTTCAATGACACTGGCACCATAATCGTTCTTGAATGAAAATATCAATTGATATCCATTGTATATTTGTTTTCTTGAGACTGTAAAATCTTTTTTAATGTTTAGTGTGTTTATAGTCATTTAACTTTTCTTCAATTTCGAATAATTGATCCTCGATTTTTTCCCTTGCTTTTTGTGCAGAAGCCTCGGCTTGCCACATTGCTTTTAAAGCTTCTCCGCATTTGCGCCGACTTTCTATTAGTCTTTCATATTCTGTTTTATTCATATTATATCAGAGTTCCTTCACGTAGATCATACCACTCTTTTAGTTTTTTATCTCCTGTTAGATGTTCACCTGTTTCCATGGTGTAAGTCACCTCATGGTCAGTGATTTCGTGATTCTCACCCAACTTCCACATTGCAAACTTGGATTCGATTCCAGATCGAAACATTGTACCATCGACATTCGGAGTTGTGCGAGAGCAAAGGAAACAATCATTGAGTGCGGTAGTGACAAAGACTGGTGGATTCCATTCATCATGCTCGGGCAGATCATCACTCTCATAGCTTTCAATCACAAATTCCTCAGAATAATTAGAGGAATGTTGAACAGCTGAAATTAAATCAAATTCATTCACTCCACTGTCAAGAATATAGGTTTCTCCACCTTTGTTCTTCCAATGCTGAGGACATTCCCCAGTTCCATCCCAATCATGGGCACCGTAATTTTCCCGATATTGTGTGTGTATAATAATCATATTAAGCAGGAATTGAAAGTGTGAGACCGTAGTAAGCAGCGGCGGCAATAATGGCACCCACAAGGGCGCAAAGGAGAATTTCTTTTATACTTTTCATAATCAATCTTATATGTATATTATATACTATTTCGAAGGATTTGTCAACGGTACTATCCATTTGATTATCAATGACTTATGAAATCCGCTCAAAAGATGCCCAAAATGTCATAAGTCATTGATACTCAATTCTCTACATCATAGATCATATTGAAGACCATACGAGGATAGTCTTGAAAGAGGAATCGAAGGATATTGAATGAGGCAACTATGATTGCAACAGAAAATGCAACAGGCATTGTGCCAATGATCACTAAATATATCAGCATTTCTTTAATTATTCTCATCATATGTTCATAATATAGAAAATGGACAATATGTCAATGTTATTCTAAATGAATGTATGTAATTGATCAAATAGATCATTTACTGACTTCCTAGAATTATCTACATAATTTGGATCAGAATTGAAGTCATGAATTAGTGCTTCGTTCTTATGTGTATTAGATGGCATCACCTCATGAATCTCTTGTCCCAATATGATGCTGATGATTAATGCGTGATAACTAATCGATGAAATTCTCTTATGATCTGCTAAAGTTTTCATGAAATAATCAGCAGAATTTTTTGTGCTGAGTTCAGAACCATGGCGAACTTTAATCAAATCTTTAGTTGGATTAAATTTTAAATCATGAAGTCTCTTATTCGTAAATATGACATCTGGCACAGTATCAATTGGCTTGCCCATATTCTCGCTCATTGCCTTTGCGCTGAATGATTCTCGACACGATATATATTTGAATTTACTAAGTCTTGAATCTGGTGTATTATTCTGATAAACTGTATTAATAAGAATGGAATTCCACTTATCACCAATATCAAGGATGTCATTTCTTCGGTTGTGGTGAAAAGAACCTTCTCCATTAACAATCACTAAATCAGATTTATCAAATAATTCATTGATTTTAGATTTATCACGAATCTCATCTTTGGTTATAGAACCAATATATTCTATGTCAACTCTTTCAAGTTGATCCTTGATGGTTTCCATTACAAGTTCACACCCAAAGTGTTTATATCTAGGTGTAAAACAATCGTTATATACTGCTACTTTCATATGATTCTAAATCCCTTTTCTTTTACTAATGTGTTTAATGTATATTCTCGCTCAAGAGCATAATTATGTGGTTCTTCAGTACGATCCAAATCATACCATGTTGGTGTTGCTTTAAAATCAAAACCAATCAATGTGACTCCTTTTACTCTAAGATCTTTCATGGATAGAAATGTGTTTACAATACATCCAGCACTTGGTCTAGGTCCGACAGTCTTTCTTAAAATATCGATAAAATCTAATGGTATTTCAAAATCAGAATCCTTTGCTGGTCTTCCCTTAGGTGATACATGGGTGACCAGTCCTCTTACATTAGATCTATGAATCTTATTAAGCCAATACTCTGAAATGTTGAATAGAGCTATATCTGGATTATATTTCTCAACTCCTTTATTAAATGCGCAAGTGATTGGCTTCTTATCTAATTCAATTTTAAGTTTATTCTCATCAATGGAAACAGAATTACCAATGACTAAGATATTTTCATCTTTAATAATATCATACATTAATAAAACTTCTTCTGATATGGGTTGCGATGAAGCTTTTGCATATTTCTAGCATCATCAAATTCACCATTATGGAAGATAACACAATCTACATATTCAAAACCAAGATCATTCGCTACGTGCCAACGGTTTGATCCACCCCAAACTACATATAATTTCTCCCCAGTATCTTTTGGCACATCCAACATCTTATTTCGATATTTCTTCTTCTGCACTAATAATTGCTCATGTGTTGAATTCACCACAAGTAAGGGGAAATGTAAGCCATTCTCTTTAATATCATTCATCACTGGAAGAAAGAATTCCTTTCCTTTATATTTCTCTGCTTTAGGAACAGAAGGCCAAAGTTCTTTTACTGGAAGTGAAACAACATCAATATTATTCCATTTATCACCGTGATATTTAGATTTCAATATATTCATAGATTTATTTATAAATGGTGGAGGTGGCTGGAGTTGAACCAGCGTCCTTGACCTAAATCAAGTCGAAATCCCTTACACCCCCCAAATTAACTAACCCACACAAGATCTTTCCATTCAGATCTCAACACACTTCTATCAATGAAGATATAGTTATGAGGTATTTTGGTACCTTGTAGGATTTTACCATCTTTATCGTAGTAAGGAAATTGA
>Ga0228676_1000312_pt1 | contig 11975 bp, 9 predicted proteins | sample 48D_rmetaG_FD_182782 | JGI IMG/M metagenome (GOLD analysis project Ga0228676, IMG submission 182782) | Seawater microbial communities from Monterey Bay, California, United States - 48D_r | ecosystem: Environmental > Aquatic > Marine > Coastal | place: USA: California | collected 2016-11-02
CAGACACAAGCATTAGGAAGTACAGCCAATGTGTTTTATAGCAAACGAAATGAAAAATTCGGTGTTTCACTTTACGGCTCTGGTCACTATCAAAAAGCGTATGACCCAGAAGATGATGGTTTTAGTAATTTACCAAAAACGACATCAATTTCATTTAATCCTAAATTGTTTTATTATCCATCAGATAAAACAACACTTTGGTTTGGATTAAACGGAACGTATGATGATAGAATTGGCGGAGATATTACCAAAATTGAAAATGGTGAAGATGGTATTCATCAATACACAGAAGAGAACAATTCAAAACGATTAAGCAGTCAATTGGTATATCAAACTCAATTAGATTCTATAAGTTCATTAGAATTTAAAAATAGTGTCTCTTTTTTCGATAGAAATTTAACAGTTCCTGATTTTAATTTTGATGGCAAACAAACAAATACTTTTACTGAAATCACATATAATACAGCATCAGAAAAAACGGATTGGATAGTTGGAGCTAATCTATATACCTCAAATTTCGATGAAAATGATAACGCACCATTACAGCGAGACCAAAAAGATGTAACCTTTGGAGCATTTGCAAATAATATCTTCGACATATCAGATAATTGGATATTGGAAACTGGATTAAGAGCAGATTATAATACTGATTTCGGTTTCTTTCCACTTCCAAGAATTTCACTACTCTATAAAAATAATAGTGGATTTTCAAGTAGAATTGGTGGAGGTTTAGGGTATAAGATTCCAGATATTTTTACAGAGGAAGCAGAATATATCAATTTTGAAAATGTGCTTGCAATAAATAAGTCTACAGTAGATGCAGAACGTTCTTATGGTGTTAATTTTGATTTGAATTATCAAACACGTTTATCTGATGAGATTGGTTTTTCTATAAATCAATTATTCTATGTGACTGCAATAAATGATGGATTGCTTTTAAATTCAACAGATAATGGATTATTTCAGTTTGAAAATGCAACAGATGAAATATTTAGTAAAGGAGCAGAAACAAATATAAAATTTACATACAAAGACTTTAGATGGTTTTTAAACTATGCGCTTATTGATACTAAACTAAATTATTTACCTGGTAATCCACAGAAGCCATTAACCGCAAAGCACAACGCAGGTAGTGTATTAATGTACGAATCTGAAAAATGGCGAATTGGTTACGAAACCTTTTATACAGGCAAACAGTTTTTATCTAATGGAACAGAGACTACAGACTTTGTAACTATGGGCTTATTGGTTATGCGTAACTTTAAATTAGGAAGTGTATTTGTAAATTTTGAAAACTTTACAGATAGAAGACAAAGCAGGTTTTCACCTTTGGTTTTACCACCTCACGAAAATCCTGTTTTCCCAGAAATATATGCGCCAACAGATGGTTTTATATTTAGTGTAGGACTTATTATTAAACCATTTGGAAACGAACACCACGATTAATTATGGAAACAATAGAACAATTATTAGAGTCAAAAGATATTCGCATAACGGCAATGCGTTTGCTTATATATAAGTTTCTTGCAGAAAAAGAGATAGCAGTAACATTGAGTGACATTGAAAATGCTTTTGAAAAAGCAGATAGAACTACCTTATACAGAACTATTAAAACTTTTGAAGAAAAGGATATTGTACATCAAATTGATGATGGCACAGGAATTACTAAATATGCATTGTGTGAACAAGGTTGTAGTTGTGATATAAAAACAGATTTACACTTACACTTCCATTGTAACAATTGCAATGAAACCATTTGCTTAACAAACCATAAAATCCCTCAAATTAAAGTGCCTGATGGCTTTGTTTCGGAAAATGTAAACTTGGTTGTAAAAGGTATATGTGATAAGTGTAGTGGATAACAAATGCACTTCCATTGCACTTACTATTAAATTACTTTTATCCAAAATTAGTGGATATGAAGTTTAATACTAAAATACCTAAACATCTTAAACAGGCTTATAACGAAGAAATAAAACAATACAGTTTATGTTTAGAAAATAAACAGTTTGGTTATGCTTGGTTTCATTTAGAGCGTAGTCATATAATAGGACAGTCTTATCCTATAGAACATACCTATTCACATTGGCTAATGCTAAAATTTGGATTTAGACAAAAAGATACTAAAGAAGTAATAGGTCAAATAGTTAGGTTGTTTGTGGGTGGCTGGAAATCATTTATAAATCACGTTCCACTTGGTAATACTGGTGGCGCAAACGTACCACCATTAAAACGTATGCCTATTCCAAAAGACATTGAAAAATTATTAGATATAGAATGAAAAATAAATTAGCGGTTACAAGTATCCTAACAGCAATCACAGCTTCATTGTGTTGCATCACACCTGTTTTGGCATTAATTGCAGGAACAAGTGGTGTAGCTTCAACTTTTTCTTGGATAGAACCATTTAGACCTTACTTAATAGGGCTAACTATATTAGTTCTTCTCTTTGCTTGGTATCAAAAATTAAAACCAGAAAAAGAAATCGACTGTGAATGTGAAACGGATAAAGAACCAAAATTTATGCAGTCAAAAACCTTTTTAGGCATTGTAACAGCTTTTGCAATTGTGATGTTGGCTTTCCCATACTACTCAAGTATGTTATATCCAAAAACCGAAAAACAAATCATAATAGTTGATAAATCAAATATAAAAACAATAGAGTATAAAATAAGTGGAATGACTTGTGCCAGTTGTGAAGCACACGTTAACCACGAAGTAAATAAACTTAACGGAATTGTAAACTCAAAAACATCATACGAAAATGGTAACGCAATCATTGAGTTTGACGAAACTAAAACCAATGAATTGGAGATTGAGAAAGCAATTAACGCAACAGGTTATAAAGTAACTAACAAAAAAGAAAATTAATGAAAACCATATTAAAATCGGAAATCACTTGCCCTAACTGCGGACATAAAAAAGTAGAAGATATGCCAACAAATGCTTGTCAATTCTTCTACGAGTGTGAGCATTGTAAAACGGTTCTAAAACCAAACGAAGGTGATTGTTGTGTGTATTGTTCTTATGGAACAGTTCCCTGTCCACCAATTCAAGAAAATAAAAGTTGTTGTTAAAACTAACTTGATGAAAAAAAAGAAAGTCAATTTAAGAGATTTAAAACCAAATTCAGAAGAACAACATTCTCACGATGATGGTCACGACCACGGAAATGGAAGTGCATTCAAAACATACATTCCAGCACTTATAAGTTTTGTGATGCTAATCGTAGGAATTGCTGTAGATTATTTTGATGCCATTCCTCAATTTGAAGGATGGATTCGAGTAGTTTGGTACACTTTAGCATATATTCCAGTTGGGTTTCCTGTAATTAAAGAAGGATGGAAAAGTCTTATAAAAGGCGATGTTTTTACCGAGTTCTTTTTAATGTCTATTGCCACCATTGGTGCGTTTATCATTGGTGAATATCCTGAAGGTGTGGCAGTAATGCTATTTTATGCAGTAGGAGAATTATTTCAAAACGCAGCAGTTAATAGAGCAAAAGGAAATATTAAAGCCTTATTAGATGTTAGGCCAAAAGAAGCCAATGTATTTCGTGATGGTGATTATATAAGTGTATCGCCCGAAGCTGTAAATATTGGCGAGAAAATACAAATTCGAGTAGGTGAAAAAATTCCATTGGATGGTATTTTATTATCCGAAAAAGCATCTCTAAACACCGCAGCATTAACAGGAGAAAGCAAACCAGATTCTATTCAGAAAGATGCAAAGGTTTATGCAGGTAGTATTAATTTAGAAAGCGTTATTGAAGTTGAGGTAACCAACATCTTTGAAGATAGTTCTATTGCGAGAATATTAGACTTGGTTCAAAATGCAACAGCTCGTAAGTCTAAAACAGAATTGTTTATCAGACAGTTTGCTCGTATCTACACACCAATTGTAGTGTTTTTAGCTATTGGTGTTACTTTTATACCTTACTTTTTTGTAGATGATTATGTATTTAGAGATTGGTTATACAGAGCATTAATTTTCTTGGTAATATCTTGTCCTTGTGCGTTAGTGATTTCAATACCATTAGGTTATTTCGGTGGTTTGGGAGCAGCTTCAAAAAATGGAATTTTATTTAAAGGTGCTTCATTTTTAGATGCAATGACCAAGATAAATACTTTGGTAATGGACAAAACAGGAACCGTTACCAAAGGTGTTTTTAAAATCAAAGAAGTAAAAGCAATCGGTTGGAAAGAAACCGAATTTATGCAATATTTAATGGCGATGGAAGAACAATCCACGCATCCAATAGCTAAAGCCATAATGGTATATAAAGGAACTGAAAATAGCTATGAAGCAAAAGAAGTTTCTGAAATTGCTGGTAAAGGATTAAAAGGTATAGTAAACGATAAAACTGTTTTAGTAGGTAACAAAGCCTTGATGACTACCAATAGTATTGATATTCCAAGTGAAACGGAAACTATTGTAGAATCTATAGTATTAGTTGCAATCGATAATCAATTTGCAGGTTATGTAGTAATAGCGGATGAATTAAAAGAGGATGCAAAAGAAACTATTACAGAATTACACAAAGTAGGCATTAAAAATATTATGATGCTTTCCGGTGATAAAGATTCCATTACGCAACAAGTCGCTAAAGAGTTGAATATCGAAAATGCTAAAGGTGGTTTACTACCAGAAGATAAATTAAACGAAGTTGAAATTTTAAAGAAAAATCCTGAAAACAAAATAGCCTTTATAGGTGATGGTATTAACGATGCACCAGTTTTAGCAGCGAGTAACGTTGGTATTGCAATGGGTGGTTTAGGTAGTGATGTAGCTATTGAAACAGCAGACGTTATAATTCAAACAGACCAGCCTTCAAAAGTAGTTAGAGCCATTAAAATAAGTCGTTCTACAAGAAAAATTGTTTGGCAGAATATCATTTTAGCGTTTGGAGTTAAAGTTATTGTATTGATATTAGGAGCAGGTGGTTTAGCCACAATGTGGGAAGCAGTTTTTGCAGATGTAGGAGTAGCATTATTAGCAATTTTAAATGCAGTTAGATTACAACGAATGAGTTGGGATTAAGCAGATTATTCAATTAAACTTCTGTTAAACAAAATCAATAGTTGTTAAAATTTCGTAACTTCGCAATCAATATGAAGCAGTTTTTCCATAAAATAATGTCTTTAGCAATGGCTTTTGTAGTGTTATGCTCTACAATGTCATTTACTGTGAATATGCATTATTGTGGAGATACTTTAGTAGAAACTGCTATCTTTCAAAAAGCCAAAGGGTGCGGAATGGAAATGGAAAAGCCTTCAACCGAAGGATGTTCTATTACCAAGAAAAATTGTTGTGATGATGAACAATTAGCAATTGAAGGTCAAGACGAATTACAATTGCAAGTTGACAAAATCTCATTTGAGCAACAGGTATTCATCGCTTCATTTGTTTATACTTTTATTAACCTTTTTGAAGGTTTAGACAATAATGTATCTACTTACGAAGAATATAAACCGCCACTCGTCGTCAGGCAACTCTACAAGATTGACGAGACATACTTAATTTGATTTTTAAACAATAGACTCTTTTATCCTATGACTGCAATGTCGTAAGGATAATTTGCTGTATTCGGTGTTTTTCAAACACCAATGTCTAATTGTTTAATTATCAAAGCCAATGCTAAATAAAAGCATCAAATTTTTAATAGAAAATAAACTCGTAGCAGTTTTATTATTAGTTCTCTTTATAGGTTGGGGAACAGTCAACGCACCTTTCAATTGGGATACAGGATTCTTACCAAGCAATCCTGTTGCTGTAGATGCCATACCAGATATAGGTGAAAACCAACAAATAGTATTTACTAAATGGGATGGTCGTTCACCACAAGATATTGAAGATCAAATTACGTACCCATTAACGACGTCCTTGCTAGGAATTCCTGGGGTAAAAACGATCCGTAGTTCTTCTATGTTCGGCTTTTCAAGTATCTATATCATTTTTGAAGAAGACATAGAATTTTACTGGAGTAGAAGTCGTATTCTCGAAAAACTTAATTCCTTACCAAGTGGTTTATTACCCGAAGGTGTTAATCCTGCATTGGGTCCAGATGCCACAGGATTAGGACAAATATTTTGGTACACGCTTGAAGGTCGTGATGAAAACGGTAATGTAACTGGTGGTTGGGATTTACAGGAATTACGAAGTATTCAGGATTACTATGTAAAGTATGCGTTGTCCTCTGCAAGTGGTGTTTCAGAGGTTGCTTCTATTGGTGGCTATGTTCAAGAATATCAAGTGGATGTAAATCCAGAACTAATGCGTCAGTATAATATTGGATTGCATCACGTTGTAAAAGCGGTTAAGGAAAGCAATAAAGATATTGGTGCACAAACTTTGGAAATTAACCAAGCCGAATATTTAGTGCGTGGTTTGGGTTATGTGAAATCCATTTCAGACATCGAAAATGCGGTAGTCACTTCCGAAGACTATACATCAATCAGAATAAAAGATATTGGAAAAGTCTCTTTAGGTCCTGCAACACGTAGAGGGCTTTTAGATAAGGAAGGTGCAGAAGTTGTTGGTGCTGTTGTGGTTGCTCGTTATGGTGCAAATCCAATGGAAGTCATCAATAACGTAAAAGAAAAAATTAATGAATTAAGTACAGGATTACCTTCAAAGGTATTGGCGGATGGTAGAACTTCCCAAGTAACCATAGTACCCTTTTATGACAGAACAGAATTAATTCAAGAAACTTTAGGTACACTCAATGAAGCCTTAACTCTTGAAATATTGATTACCATTTTGGTTATAATCATAATGGTGTTTAATCTTCGAGCGTCCGTATTAATTTCTGGACTACTGCCAGTAGCAGTTTTAATGGTATTTATAGCGATGAAACTCTTTGGTGTCGATGCTAATATTGTCGCATTATCTGGTATTGCTATTGCTATTGGTACAATGGTCGATGTTGGTGTTATACTATCAGAAAATATAATTCGACATTTAGATGAAGATGATGGCACACAATCCATTAACACGGTAGTTTACAACGCAACAGCCGAAGTATCTGGTGCAATCGTAACCGCAGTAATGACCACCATTATTAGTTTCATTCCTGTATTTACGATGATTGGTGCAGAAGGAAAACTATTCAGACCATTGGCTTTCACAAAAACCTTTGCATTAACAGCTTCTATAATTGTAGCGCTATTTTTAATTCCGCCTTTCGCTGCATTTTTATTCCGAAAGAAAAGCATTAATAACACTTTTAAATATGTTTTAAATGGCGTTTTAATAGCATTGGGAATTGTAGCAATAGTCTATGGATATTGGTTAGGATTGATTTTGATAGCGTTTGGAATTACAGCACTTCTCAATCTTCAAAGTAAGATAACAGACAAGCAAGCTAATCTTATCAATATCATTATTTCGGTATCAGCTATTGTATTCTTGTTAGCAGAATACTGGAGACCATTAGGCATTGATAAAAGCATTTTTTGGAATCTCATTTTTGTGAGTGTTATTTGCTTTGGTTTATTAGGTGTTTTCTCATTATTTATAAAATACTACACACGTATTTTAAAGTGGTGTTTAGATAATAAGTTGCTCTTTTTGTCTGTCCCAACAGCTATTGTCATTGCAGGATTTTTCATTATGAAAAATACAGGCAAAGAGTTTATGCCCTCATTAAATGAAGGCTCATTTCTACTAATGCCAACCTCGATGCCTCATTCTGGTGTAGAAGAAAACAAACGTGTTTTACAGCAATTAGATATGGCAGTAGCCAGTATTCCAGAGATTGAAACCGTAGTTGGTAAGGCAGGAAGAACAGAATCAGCTTTAGACCCAGCGCCATTATCAATGTATGAAAATATCATTCAGTACAAACCAGAATATATGCTTAATGAAAACGAAGAACGTCAACGCTATAAAATAAATGAAGATGGTTTGTTTGAATTGAAAGATGGACGATTCATCGCAAATCCAAATAATACTAAAGATGTTACTTTGAGCGTAATTAAAAACTCTCAATTAATAGAAGATAATGATGGTGAGTTTTATAGAAATTGGCGACCAGAAATACAATCACCAGACGATATTTGGAATGAAATTGTAAGAGTCACCAAATTGCCTGGTGTTACCTCTGCACCAAAGCTACAACCTATTGAAACCAGATTGGTAATGCTTCAAACAGGAATGAGAGCGCCAATGGGTATCAAGGTAAAAGGTAAAGATTTAAAACAAATTGAAGCGTTTGGTGTGCAGTTAGAGGATATTTTGAAACAAGCTGAAGGTGTAAAAGATGAAGCTGTTTTTGCAGACCGTATCGTAGGGAAACCCTATTTGTTAATTGATATTGATAGAGAAAAAATTGCACGTTATGGCGTTACCATTGAAGAGGTTCAAAACGTTTTGAAAGTTGCAGTTGGCGGAATGGTATTAACCCAAACCGTTGAAGGTAGAGAGCGTTATGGTGTACGTGTTCGATACCCAAGAGAGTTAAGAGCTAATCCAACCGACTTAAAACAGATTTATGTACCAGTAGAAAAAGGCAGTCCAGTTCCTTTAAGCGAATTGGCAACAATAAAATATGAACAAGGTCCACAAGTAATTAAAAGTGAAGACACCTTTTTAGTAGGCTATGTATTATTTGATAAAATGGATGGTTTCGCAGAAGTAAGTGTTGTAGAAAATGCACAAGCCTTAATTCAAGAAAAAATAGATAATGGCGAATTAGTAGTACCAAAAGGTATTAATTATCAATTCACAGGAACATACGAAAATCAGTTGCGAGCCGAAAAAACCTTGTCGGTTGTTGTGCCTTTAGCATTAGCAATTATTTTCTTAATTCTGTATTTCCAATTCCGTTCTGTAGGTACATCATTAATGGTATTTACAGGTATTGCAGTAGCATTTGCAGGCGGATTTCTAATGATATGGCTCTATGGTCAAGATTGGTTTTTAAACTTCAATTTCTTTGGCGAAAATCTACGTGATTTATTTCAGATGCATCCTATTAATTTAAGTGTTGCAGTTTGGGTGGGCTTTATTGCTCTTTTCGGAATTGCAACGGATGATGGTGTAGTTATGGCAACGTATTTAACGCAAACTTTCAATAGAAACACACCAGATAATAAAAAGGAAGTAAGAACATCTGTTGTAGAAGCAGGAGAAAAACGTATCAGACCTTGCTTAATGACAACAGCTACAACCATATTAGCATTATTACCAGTATTAACATCAACAGGACGTGGTAGCGATATTATGATTCCTATGGCAATACCAAGTTTTGGTGGAATGCTTATAGCCTTAATAACCTTATTTGTAGTACCAGTATTATATAGCTGGAAAGCCGAAGTTCAACTTAAAAGAACTGTAAAATGAAACACATAAAATCACACATAAAAACAGTCTTTTTTCTTTGTTCGTTATTCTTTGTTCTCAAAGGAAATGCACAACAATTAGAAGTACTCATAGATGAAGCCTTAACAAACAATCCAGAAATTCAAAAGTTTGAGTTACAATACAAAAGAGCTTCTGAAAAAGTGAATGAAGTCAATACCATTCCGAACACCGAATTTGGAGTTGGTTACTTTGTAAGTGAACCGGAAACCAGAACAGGTGCACAACGCTTTAAAGTATCTGCTAAACAAATGTTACCGTGGTTCGGAACCATTACATCGAGAGAAAATTATGTGAGTTCATTGGCAGATGCTAAATACGAGGACATTGTTATCGCAAAGCGAAAACTAATGGCTTCGGTATCACAATCCTATTATAATCTATACGCGAACAAAGCAAAGCAAGAGGTCTTAACTGAAAACATTAAACTATTAGAAACTTATGAGACGTTGGCATTAACTTCTGTTGAGGTTGGTAAAGCATCCGCAGTAGATGTGTTGCGATTGCAAATGCGTCAAAACGAAATGCAACAATTAAAAGATGTATTGCAACAACAATTTTTAGCAGAACAAACCAAATTCAATAATCTATTGAATAGAGATAATGATGTTACCGTGAATGTGGTAGATAGTGTAATGATACCTTCTGAAGACTTTGATATTACTTCTGAAAATTTAGCATTACATCCTGAATTACTAAAATATGATAAGCTCTATCAATCCATAGAGCAATCAGAATTATTAAATCAAAAAGAAAGCAGTCCAATGATTGGTTTTGGATTAGATTATATCAATGTTTCAGAAAGGCCAAATATGGATTTCAGCGATAACGGAAAGGATATTGTAATGCCAATGGTTTCGGTGTCAATCCCAATTTTCAATAAGAAATATAAATCCCAAACCAAACAAAACGAGTTAGAACAGCAAGAAATAACAGTTCAAAAGCAGGAACGATTAAACACTTTGGAAACACTTTTAAGCAAGGCGATTAATGAGCGTATTTCTGCAAGAATAAGTTATACTACTCAAACTAAAAACCTAAAACAAGCAAAAGATGCAGAAGATATTTTAATCAAAAGCTATGAAACAGGAACGATTGATTTTAATGATGTTTTAGACATTCAAGAGTTACAGCTAAAGTTTCAAATGAACCAAATAGAATCTGTGAAGACCTACTTTGTACAAACTACTATAATTAATTATTTAACTAATTAAACTATGAATAAATCAACATATATAATCGTATTGGTAATAATGGTAATTGCTTTTACCTCTTGCCAAAACACACACAAAAAAGAAGTCTCAATATTAGTAAAACATTCGGGAGCTTTAAGAACAATAATGTCTGGTAACATTCAACCCGTAATTAGTTTAGATACACTTTCAAAAAAGAAACATCTATATGCTCTTGGTGCTGTAGATAATCTCAAAGGTGAAATACAAATATTTGATAGTAAACCGAGCAACAGCTTTGTGATTGATAGTAGCTTGCAAATTAAAGATTCTTATAGTCTAAAAGCGTCTTTATTAGTATATGCTGAAGTGGAAGAATGGGATACTTTTCAAATCGAGAATAGTAAGACAAAAAGTGATTTAGAAGAACAAATTTTTGAACTCGCCACAAATAGTGGAATCAATACTGAAGAACCATTTCCTTTCTTATTAGAAGGTATAATCGCCTCTGTGGATTGGCACGTCATAAATTGGAAAGATGGTGATACTATCCACAACCATAAAAAGCATAAGGAATCTGGTTTAAATGGAACTTTAGCAAATAGAAGAGTTCAAATTATAGGCTTCTATTCCACAAAGCATAAAGCAGTTTTCACTCATCATACTACCAATATGCATATGCATTTTAAAACTGATGATAATGCTATTGCTGGTCATATTGATGATTTATCATTTAATCAAACAGTAACATTAAAGCTACCAAAAAAATGAAACATATATATAAAATAAAAGGAATGACCTGTGGCAGTTGTAAAGCATCTGTAGAAAACAGTTTAAGAGATATAGATGATGTTTCCGATGTCGAAGTTAATCTTGAAAATCAAGAAGCAACAATAACTATGGATAAACATATTGATATTGTAGAACTTCAAAAGTCTTTAGCATCGAAATATACCATAACTCAAAAAGAAATAAAGAATGTTTTTACGTCTACGCAATCTTCAAGTTTTGAGATTGAAGAAGAAAAAAGCAAATTACAACAACTTAAACCACTATTACTCATCATCTTCTATATAGCGTCAGCAAGCGTATTGTTAAATTATAAAAATTGGAGTTGGAGCGAGTTTATGCTGGACTTTATGGGCTTATTCTACATCGTTTTTAGTTTTTTCAAGATGTTAGATTTAAAAGGTTTTCCAGAATCCTTTCGTATGTACGACCCTTTAGCTAAACGTGTTCCTTTTTATGGGAAAGTTTATCCATTTATTGAAACAGCTTTAGGACTGATGTTTTTAATGCGGTTTGAAATTAATATAGCTTTAATAATTACACTAATAGTATTAGGGATAACAACAATTGGAGTAACAAAAACATTATTGGACAAAAAATCAATACGATGTGCGTGTTTAGGTACTGCTTTAAAATTACCTATGACAGAAGCCA
>Ga0228676_1000317_pt1 | contig 11908 bp, 9 predicted proteins | sample 48D_rmetaG_FD_182782 | JGI IMG/M metagenome (GOLD analysis project Ga0228676, IMG submission 182782) | Seawater microbial communities from Monterey Bay, California, United States - 48D_r | ecosystem: Environmental > Aquatic > Marine > Coastal | place: USA: California | collected 2016-11-02
GACCAAGAAAATGAAAAAATCTGGTATATATGATTTTTTTGAAACTATTATTACTTCAGAATCGGTTGGTGTTAAAAAGCCAAATAAGAAAGTTTTTGAATATGCATTAGAAAAAGTAAATGCAAACGCCTTTGATTGTATCATGATTGGAGATAACTTGGAGGCCGATATAGAAGGGGCTCTCAATTGTGGAATTAAAGCTATTCATTTCAATCCAGAACATGCAACTCATATTCCAAAAAATATTACATCAATCCACAATCTATTAGATTTAAAAGAATATCTTTAAAATCTTAAAAAAACACGACTCAATTATTAAGCTTATGAATATTTACATAAAAAACCTAGTAGCATTTTTTAGTCTATGTTTTTTAATTTCTTGTACTGATAATTTAAATTTTGACAATATTAATTTAAATGTTGATCCAGTAATTACTGCTCCTTTGGTTTATTTTGAATTGGATCAAAATGATTTTTTTGACACCGCTTCAGCTTCCGAAATACCTATGATTTCAGATACCTCTGATTTTAGAGTTTTTAAATCATCTGCGATTAGAAATGATATAATTCAAGCTGTTTTTGATTTTGAAATTGAAAATAGATTTGATAGATCTTTTGAGGTTAATATTGTTTTTTATGACGGTAATGATAATATCACCCGAACTATTCCTAGCTTTAATATAGCTGCTCAAGATTTGAATTATGTTGTGTCAGATTCTATTGAAATTGCTGCTTTTCCAGTATTTCTAACTTCAAGAAAAGTTAAAGTTGAGGTGAAATTAAATCCTTCATCTTCACAAATTGATCCAAATATTTACCAAATCATTAAGTTCAAATCTACAGGAACTTTTTATTTAAGTATTTAAAAAATGAAAAAAATAGTTTTACTCATATTTTTAATTTCTGCAATTTCATTAAAATCTCAACAGAAATTAGCTTTTTCTTTCGCAGAGTCTCCACAAACACTTCTGTTAAACCCTGGTGCAGAAACAAATTTTAGAAGCCATTATGGTATCCCTATGTTATCGGACTTCTCTTTTAATATTGGACTTACTGGATTTAATCTTAATGATTTATTTTCTAATGACTCCAGAGCCTTTAGAACTAGATTTGAACAAGTGCTCAATAAAATTAATTCAACAGATTATATGAGTTTTAATACTAAAGTCGATGTTTTAAATGTTGGTTTTAGATTGGATAAAAAAACCTACTTAAGCTTTGGGTTTTATGAAGAGCTTGATTTTATTAGTTATATGCCCAAAGATTTTATAGAATTATTTTATTATGGAAATGAACCCTTCTTAAATCGGAGCTTTTCTTTATCACAGGTTTCTCTGAAAGGTGATTTTCTTGGAGTTTTACACGCAGGAATATCAAAAAAAATTAGTGAGAAACTCAATATTGGAGCCAGAGTTAAAATTTACTCCTCCAGTATAAATATCGAATCTCTGAATAATTATGGAACCTATGTCTCATCTACCAGCAATGAAAATATCATACGACAATCCTTAAATAATATAAACGGACAAATTAGAACTTCCGGAATTGTTGATGCTGATGATGAATATGTAGATGATCCAAATGAATATTTTTCAAGAACATTTCTCGGTGGTAATTTAGGACTAGGATTAGATGTTGGTCTTACGTACCATTTTACACCTCAACTGGAATTTTCTGGAAGTTTACTGGATATAGGTTTTATAAAGCACTCTAAAAACACTAAAAATTTTAATATTGAAGGGGACTATGTTTTAGACGGTTTAAATTTTCAATATGACTCCTCAAGTCTAAGTAATTACTGGCAACAGGTTGAACAAGATTTTAAAGATAAAGTTATTACTGAACAGACCTATGAAGGCTATACCTCTTGGAGGCCAATGAAAATAAATGCGGCATTTAAATATAGTTTTGGTGAAAGACGAGACAAAAGTTGTTATTCAAAAACACACAAAGAATACTATTACAACGCTATAGGCTTTCAAATTCATAATACCATGAGACCAATAAAACCTCAATTTTCTTTTACTAGTTTTTATGAGGCATCACTATCAAAAAAAATTCACACAAAGTTTACCCATACAATTAATGACTATTCTTCAACAATTTTTGGTGCTGCAACATCCCTTCAATTAGGAAAATTACATGTATTTGGCGGACTAGATAATATATTAGGTGTTGCAGATGTATCCACTGCAAATACTGTTGCTTTTAACTTTGGATTTAATATTGTAATAGATTAAATATGAAATATAGATACTTTTTTTTTATACTTGTTTTTTTAACTTCTTCCTCTTTTGGTCAAAAAAAGATCCCTTCAAATAAACAGTACGTAATTGTTAAAAGTACATTTGATTTCTTAAAACAAATAGACCGTTACAAAGCCAATTCTTTTACAAAATTTTTATTTTCCAAAGCAGGTTATGTAGTGTATTTAGATAATGAAGAACTTCCAGAAGAATTATATTACAATAAATGCAGTGCGTTGTATGTAGATGTAAAAGATAAATCTAACCTCTTTGCTACCAGAAACTATATAGAATTAATAGATTGTAATGGAAAATTGTTATATACTTCAAAGTTAGGGACTAGTAAACTTAAGGATTTTGAAAGGTCTTACAGACAATCGATTAGAAATGCTTTTTCTACAATTGAAAATTTACAAGAAATTTATGATTCTTTCTCTTTACAAACAATTAAAAAAAAGGAACAAAAACCAAAGGCAACTCAAATAGCTAAAGAGATTCCAACACCATTAGTTACTTCAAATACAACAAGTAAGAAGGAAATAAAAGCATCTAAAGAGCTTTCATTGAATGCTCAGAAAAGTAAAACAGGGTATCAGCTTATAAACTCTAACAATGAACTTGTTTTTGAGATTCTTAAGACGAGTAATAAAAATGTATTTATTATAAAGAACAAAAACGGAGTATTAATTAATACTGGGAAACATTGGTTTGCTGAATATTATGAGGAACAATTATTAGTAACAAGAGCGCTGCAAATCAAGTTTTAATATCCATATTTATCTCCCCATGTTTTTTTAAGTTTTTGTCGAAACTGTTCTTCTCTTGAGCTTTCACCAGGTTCATATATTCTTGTGTTAGAAATACTATCAGGTAAAAATTCTTCGAGCACAAAATTCCCTTTGTAATCATGAGCATATTTATAGTCTTTTCCGTAATCTAGGGCTTTCATTAATTTTGTAGGCGCATTTCTTAAGTGAAGCGGTATAGGTAAGTCACCTGTTTTTTTTACAATTTCTTGAGCTTTATTTATGGCCATATACGAGGCATTACTCTTAGGAGAATTTGCTAGGTATACGGCACATTGGCTTAAAATAATTCTAGATTCTGGATAGCCAACAACACTTACAGCTTGAAATGTATTATTGGCTAAAATTAATGCAGTTGGGTTGGCATTTCCAATATCTTCAGCAGCAGCGATAAGTAATCTTCTGGCGATAAACTTTACATCTTCACCTCCTTCTATCATTCTTGCAAGCCAATATACTGCACCATTAGGGTCACTTCCTCTAATAGATTTTATAAAGGCAGAAGCAATATCGTAGTGCTGTTCACCAGTTTTATCATATCTAACCGATGTTTTTTGAATTTTTTCTAGGACTAATTTGTTCGTGATCGTAATCTTATCTTCATTCCCTACTACCAATTCGAAAATATTCAATAATTTGCGTGCATCACCTCCAGAAACTTGAAGCAAGGCATCAGTTTCTTTTAGTTTAATCTGTTTTTTTGATAAAATAGTATCTTTTTTAATGGCTCTTTTTAGTAATACTATTAAATCACTTTTATCAAATGAGTTTAAGATATATACTTGACATCTAGATAATAGTGCTGGTATGACTTCGAAGCTTGGATTTTCGGTAGTTGCTCCAATAAGGGTAACCCATCCTTTTTCTACGGCTCCTAATAAAGAGTCTTGTTGAGATTTGCTAAAACGGTGAATTTCATCTATAAATAATATGGGGTTTTTAGTTGTAAATAAACCACTGCCTTTTTTTACTTTATCTATGATGTCTCTGACATCCTTTACCCCAGAGCTAATAGCACTAAGAGTAAAAAAAGGGCGCTCAGATGTTGTTGCTATAATATTAGCCAATGTGGTTTTCCCAATGCCAGGAGGTCCCCAAAATATTATAGACGGAAGTATGCCTTTTTTAATTAGCGATGTTAAAATCCCTTGATCACCGATTAAATGGCGCTGACTGATATAGTCTTCAAGTGATTTGGGACGTATTCTTTCTGCCAAAGGTTCATTCATAAGTATAAAAATAGTAAAGATTTATGACAGAAGTTGTTAATTTAGTAAATGGATTTATTTTTGATAAGATTTATGTATGCAAAATAACAATGCTCTTAGTTATCATAAAAATGTACTCTATATTCCAGTAGTTGCTATCCTGGCCATATGGCTTATTTATTGGGTAGAAATTAGATTTGGGTATAATTTTAATTCTTATGGAATTCTCCCAAGAGAAATTAAAGGCCTTAGAGGTATTTTTTTATCTCCATTCATACATAGTGATGCTTCTCATCTCTCTAACAATTCTATGCCTTTATTTGTATTGCTAGCCTCATTATTTTATTTCTACAGACAAATTGCCCATAAGGTTCTTATTTATGGAACTCTTTTATCAGGTTTAATTTGTTGGACTATTGCTAGAGATTCACATCATATAGGAGCAAGTGGAACTATTTATTTGTTATTTAGTTTTATTTTTTTCAGTGGTATTATCAGAAAACATTATAGGCTCATAGACATGTCTTTAGTTGTTATCTTTTTGTATGGAAGTATGATTTGGTTTATACTACCTACAGAAGATAGAATTTCTTGGGAAGGACATTTATCGGGGTTTGTCATTGGCCTATTATTTTCCATCTTATATAGAAAACAAGGAATTATAAAAGAGCAATATCAATTTTCAAAGTCTGAATTTGATTTATTATTTGATGAAAACGGCAATTTTTCTCCACCAAAGATAGAGGAGGAGTTCAATAAAGACTTAGAGTAGCTTATTAGATTTTATTTAAAAAGATTACGATAATCTTTGACGAATAGCTTCATATAATAAAGCACCACAAGCCACAGAAACATTTAATGAATCTATAGACCCTAATAAAGGAAGTTTTGCTTTATAATCTACAATTTTTAGAACAGACGGGTTAACTCCTCTGTGTTCAGATCCCATAACAATAGCAATAGGTTGTTTGAAATCTACTGCATACAGTAAGTCTTCTGTTTTTTCTGTAGCTGCAACAATTTTTATATCAGAGGCTTGTAATGTATAAATGGCATCTTTTATATGATTAACCCTACAGATAGGAAGTTTAAAAGCTGCACCAGCTGAGGTTTTAATAGTTTCTGCGTTAATTGGAGCACTACCTCCTTGCTGAATAATTATTCCGTTAACTCCAGTACATTCTGCAGTTCTTATAATAGCTCCAAAATTTCTCACATCAGAGATTTGATCTAGAAGTAAGAATAGCGGAGCATCTGTAGCCTCTAGACTAGTTTCGATTAATTTTTCTAAATCAGCAAATTCAATAGGTGAAATCTGAGCAACTGCTCCCTGATGGTTTTTATTTTTAGAAAGTCGATCTAGTTTTTCCACAGGAACAAAACTTGTAGTAATCTTTTCTTTTTTGATACGTGTTTCTAATTCAAAAAATAAATTTCCTCTAAGACCTTTTTGAAGGTATACTTTATTTATTGTTGATCCACTATCAATAGCCTCAATGATTGCTCTTAATCCAAAAATTGTTGTGTTTTCCATAGATGATGTAAAGGTATTATAATTATGACTTTTTATTCAGTGCAACCCATCATTATTTTATTAATCGATATAAAAAAACCTTCCAAAAATTAATTTGGAAGGTTTTAGATTTTATATTAAATCTTATCTTACTAAGATTAAATGAAATCGTGTCTTATAAACAATTTAGAATTGTTAAAGATCCTGGTGATGGGTTAGATGCCGATAGTAATAAAGAACCATCTGGAGCATAAATTTGGAAAGATACATCACCTGGGTAAGAATCTCCTGTGTATTCCCAAGCAAACCCTTCAGTTCCAGCAGGAACATTTAAAGTTTCTGTAGAATCAGTCCAACCACAACATGCTGGTCCTCCTGAATAAGAACTTAACATATCAATGTAAACTACTTCAGCATTTCTTGGTCCACCATCAAAAGTAACTTTTATTCCGTCACCTTGCCATCCATCTCCATAAGAATCTTGCATATCAACTACGTAATCTCCTGGTTTTGGAGTACATAATATAGCTGAAGTGTAAAAGAATGGAGAAGAGAAGTAAGAACCTTGTAAACTTCCACTAGCTGATGCAGCAGAAAATTCTCTACCATCAGTTAATTTTAGTGATAGACGTATACCAAATACATCACCTACACCATAATTAGTTCCAAGACCTAAAGCTGTTAGAGCTTCACCTAGAGTTACTGAAATTTCAGTAACAGGTAATCCTTTATCACCAATAGTGAAAGCACTAGCTGGTATAGTTTTTACCATAGCTTCTCCAGATGCTTGTCCACCTGAAACATATACGTCTACTTCAGATAATAAAGCTCCATACTCTTCGTCTTGTTCTTCAACAACAACTGAAAAAGCTGAGTTTAAATCTGATAAGTTATAACTTCCTGAAGTTATCTCTAACTTTCTAAGTACAGCACCGTATTCAACACCGGCAAAGACTTGATCAATAGATTTATCATCACTCTCACAACTGCTTATTACAATAACAGAAAGTAGTAATAAAACTATCTTATTTATTTGTTTTTTCATCTTTTATTATTTTTTAGTTATTAATTAGCAGCTGGAAATCCAGGTGATGCTCCACCATTATCCCAAAATACTGGATCTGTTACACCACTTTTTTGGCTAATATTAGAATTATTATTCGCATGGTCAGCTGGGTAATAGAATGAACGGATAAATCCTCCTGGGTTTGGCTCAATATTTGGCTGTAACGTAGTTGGGAATCCAGTTCTTCTATAGAAGTTATAAGCTCCTAATCCGTTTCCGTATTGAGCTACAAAACTTTGCATTCCTAATACATCCATTACATTGTCTGCAGCATCCCATTCAGCATCAACTCTTGCATAGAAACTATTTACTACAAAAGATAAACCTCCAAAGTAGATATCCATAATTGCATCAAATCTCTCTGTTCTTGGGTAAAAGTTTAATACTTTATCCATAGACTTTGCCATACCTGCAAACATTGAATTTTTAGCAGCAGTTGGGTCACCACTTACTAGTTCTGCTTCAGCAATCAAAAAGTCTTGCCAAGATGCTAATAAGATTGGAGTAATACCTCTACCACCGTTACCATCACCATTTTGTTGACCACCGTAAGACCAGTCATCTAATTTACCACCAGCAGGGTATACACCAGCCAATGTTCTTAAGAATCCATCAGGTGGAATACCATTGTCATTTCCATGATCTCTACCCCACCATCCTTGTGGGTTTGCACAGAATACATACCCAGCATAGTGCGCAGGAGCATTTTGTAAACCACATTCTAATACTTCTTCATTAGCAGGTGCTCCAGCAATACCTGGAGTTGGGTTAGTTTGTCTGTGGTAGTAGAACATGATACGTGGGTCAGCAATAAAAACACCACCACCAATGTCATATCCTCCATCAAATCCACCTCTCATATAGTCCATTAAAGAGTTAGACATATAAGATCCACCTCCAGTAGCAGTATAGTTACTTCTATATCTTGGATGACGTGAATCAGGCTGAATTGCTTCTGTTCCCCATCCGAATTGGAAATCATCAGCATTAGTAGAAATGTAATTTCCAGATGCAACAATAGCATTAAAATTAGCTAATGCAGATCCATCAACATTTCTTGTATTCATGTATGCATTCATCTTTAATGTATTTGCTGCTTTTGTCCATTTAGACCAGTCTCCATTATAAAAAGGATCTATTCTACCACCTACCCATGTAGGCTCTCCAAGAGCATCACTATTAAAGTTAGCGATTGCTGAATCTAAAAGACCTAACGCAACTGCATAAACACTCTCTCCAGAATCAGACATCGGATTTAAGTTAGCAGCTCCCTGAAATGCTTCAGTGTAAGGAATATCTCCAAAGAAATCTACTAATGTCATTAAGATGTGAGCTTCGATAAACTGACCAATACCTTTATGGTGAGTTAAACCAGCTTCATCAGCTAAAATATTCATTTCTCTAATATCCTGCATGATTGTTTGATATGCAGAACTCCATCTTCCATTAAAACTACCTGGTTGATATGCATTTGCATAATCTCTACCATTCATGTAATCTATTCTGGTAACAGCTCCAGCAGTATTTCCAAAACTTTCTATCAAATATGCATATGATAATTGAATAGAGTTCAGATAGAAATCTGGATCAGCTTGTTCTGGTGCTAGAGCGTTTGGATTTTGTGTCAAATCCAGCTCTGTTGTCTCACACGAAGCAAAGAATAATCCTCCGCATAGAACCAACATTTTAATTAAATTGTTTATTTTTCTCATAATATAAATTATTTTTTTGTTAGAATGAAGCTTTCACAGAAAGTCCATATCTTCTTGAACTAGGTCCGTTTAAATATTCAAAACCTCTACCATTACCAACACCTAATCCAGCTACGTTAGGATCAAAATTAGTGTTATCAGGTATATTTGGTGTATGGAACCATAAGTTGTTAGCTGAAAAAGTAACACTTAAAGATCCGAATGGAGTCTTCTCTAACATAGTATTAGGAAGAGAATACCCTAATGAAAGTTCTTGTAATCTAAATACAGTTGCATCATAAACTCCTAATTCATCTGCTCCGTATAATACGTTAGAGAAATAGTATGTTGAGTTATTGATTTGAGTTGTATTTGTTTCTCCTGCTGGATTAACACCTGGTAGTATAAAAGAGTTAGCTCTATCTACACCAGCTTGGCTTACAACCCCTCTACCTAATAAGGTTTGAACAGTTTGAGAATACATATCACCTCCTTGAGTCCAGTTAAATAAGAAACCTAAAGAGAAGTTCTTGTAATTTATAGTGTTACCCATGTTTAAAACAAAATCAGGGTTTGCATCTCCAATTACGTTATTGTAGTCACTACCTTCAGAAAAATCAAAAGCATTATCGATTACATAACTACCAGCTCCGTTAACTCTAAAGTTACCATTTGCATCTGTTGCAACAGCACTACCAATCATAGTTCCTAAAGAGAATCCTTCAACTGCAGCGTTACCTCTGTTTGTAAAACCTGCAAAAACAACAAGATCTGTATCTGCTCCTAAATCAGTAACAATTGCTTCACTAGAAGAATAGTTAAAGTTTGTTGACCAGTTAAATCCGTTACCTTCGTTTCTAATCCAATCTAAAGTTACATCTAATTCAATACCATCAGCTACAATTTCTCCAATATTTGTTAGAGTACTATCATATCCAGTTGCTGGATCTAATGGTCTGTCTACAACTAAGTTGTTAGTTGTTCTCTGATATATAGAGAAATCAACGCTTATTCTATTGTCTAAGAAACTACCTTCTAAACCAAATTCTACTTCCTCTAAAGTTTCAGGCTTTAAATCTGGATTTCCTAAGAAAGAACTTGTAGAGTTTGTTACAACATCTACACCCTCATCTGTATTAAATGCTTGTGTGTTTAAGCTTAATGTAGTTGCTACTGGATATCCTGAACGGAAGTTTGCAGAAGTTCCTACACCAGCTCTTAGCTTTAAGAAGTTTATAAATTCACTTTCTTGAATGGCTTCGATAGCCTTAGAAGGAAGGAATGAAATACTTGCAGAAGGATAAGTAATTGATCTGTTTTCTTGAGTTAAGTTAGAAACCCAATCTGTACGAGAGGCTAACGTTAAGAAAGCAGTTTGTTTATATCCTAAATCAGCTTGAGCATATGCTCCCATAATGTTTCTTCTTTGAGAAACTTGGATTTCATCTTGCACACCAAAGTTAAAGTGTCTTAACACTCCAAATACTTGTTGTCCTGTACTTGAAACACCACTTCTGTCATATACATCACTTCTTGTTTCCATACCCACTGTAAAGTTAAGGTCAAAACTATCAGAAAGATCATAATTACCTGCTACAGATACTTTGTGGTTGTTAATAGTATTTGTGTTGTTCCAAGTTGAATATTGTCCAGATTGGTTAGCAACACTACCTGTTTTACCACCTTTGTTAGAAAAGTTAGAATTGTTTTCACTATAGGTGTCAAAACCAAATTGATACATTAAGTTAATGTTGTCATTTAATGCATAAGTAAGCGCAGCATTACCAAATACTCTATTTGTTAACTGAGTAGTACCTGCATTTTCAACAGTCCATAAAGGGTGTTGAATACTATTGTTTTGTCTGTAGTAAACAGAACTACCATCTACTGGGTTCTGAAAAGGAAGACCCATTAAATCAACACTTCTTGGAGTATAGAATAAGTTTCCAAAGATAGATGCATCATTACCACCTACATTACTACCGTAACTTGCAGCTACTGGAGGTGATTTAAAGTTTGTTCTTGCATAGTTCATTGTTCCACTAACAGTAAACTTGTTTGATAATTTTGCATTACCACCAATACTTAAAGTATTTCTTCCTACAGAGTTTCCAGGAGTAAATCCTTCATCATCTAAACTACCATAGTTAATGTTGTAACTCATCTTACCATCGTCTGAAGAAGATCGAATGTTGATGTTATTACTTCTTACAACACCTGTTCTAAAGAAATCTCCAACTGAATTATAAGGTCTCCAATCATATCTTGCTCCAGCAAATTCTGGAAAAGCTTGAGGAATACCTGTAGCAGTTGAAGCTGTAGAGTAAGGGTGTTCTAACGTTCCGTTAGCATCGAAAGCACTACTGCTTCCCCATCCTCCAGGACCGTCTCTTTCAAATTTTGGTCCCCAGTTACTGAAGAACCAACCGAATGCTTGATCAAAACCACCACCATATTCGTTTTGGTAGTCAGCTAAAGAAGCTATTTCGTTAAAGAATACTGAAGAACTTACAGTAATTTCTTGTTTTGATGCACTACGTCCAGAAGAACCACTTTTTGTAGTTATTAAAATAACTCCATTACGTCCTTGTGTTCCGTAAAGTGTAGCAGCTGCTAAACCTTTTAATACATTCACACTCTCAATGTTGTTTGGATCAATATCTAGAAAACGACTAGAACCATTGTTACCATCAACAAAATTTCCTTGGCTATTTGTATCACTACTGAAAGGAACTCCATCTACAACAAATAATGGTTGGTTAGAACCACTAAAAGAACTCATACCTCTAATAAGAATACTTGTTCCTGAACCAGATACACCACTTTGAGCTTGAATGTTTACCCCAGAAGCTTTACCAGATAAAATTCTTCCGATATCACCTTCAGAACGTTGTTCTAATTGTTCAGATTTAACTTCACTTACAGCATAACCTAATGCCTTCTTTTCTCTTTTAATACCTTGTGCAGTAACGATGATTTCATCTAAAACCTCACCACCTTCTTCAAGAGTTACATCGATAACGTTGGCAGAACCAACAGTTTTTTCGACTGTCTTGTACCCTAGGTAATTAAAAACTAAAACGTCACCTGATGTAGCTTTGATGGAATATTTACCATCAAAATCAGTTTCAGCTCCCGTACTAGTACCTTTAATAATAACACTTACACCTGGTAAACTTCCAGTGTTGTCAGATACTGTACCAGAGACAGTTTTTTCTTGTGCAAATGATACCTGCACAATTAACGCCAATAATAGCGTCAAAACTCCTTTGAACTTTGTCTTCATATTTTATAATTTGAATTAATTAGCCCAAATATCTTGTTTTTTTTTTAAAAAGCAATGGTTTATGTTAAAAAAAACTTAACTAATATGCAGAA
>Ga0228676_1000324_pt1 | contig 11747 bp, 11 predicted proteins | sample 48D_rmetaG_FD_182782 | JGI IMG/M metagenome (GOLD analysis project Ga0228676, IMG submission 182782) | Seawater microbial communities from Monterey Bay, California, United States - 48D_r | ecosystem: Environmental > Aquatic > Marine > Coastal | place: USA: California | collected 2016-11-02
GCTGCACTGCACGAAGCTCACGAAGGTAGAATACAAGCAGCATACGAGGACCCTATACGCTACGGCTTTGACCTAGCAGGATGGGACCGCATACGTACAGGGTTACGTACAAACAATGAAGTCCTGGCACTGGGAGGTAATCGAAGCGGCAAGACTACTGGATGCGCCAAGATGCTGATGGAGGCCGTCACGGAAAGTATGGACGGGCATATCGTATGCTTCTCTCAGAATGCTGACACCTCTATCAAGGTGCAGCAGGCTGCAATCTGGGAGATGATGCCCAAGGAGTTCAAGCGCAAGACCAAGAGCGTAGACGGGTATATTAACTACTCTATGCAGAACGGCTTCACAGCCTCTTCTTTCATTTTCCCTGATACCAGGACCCGAGTAGACTTTAAGACATATACTCAGTACAGCAATAACCAGACGATCCTCGAGGGTTTTGAGTTCGGGTTCAGACAACCTAAGGGCTTGAACATAGGTGCCTGGCTCGACGAGTACCTCGGCGATGCAGCCTTGGTCAATACATTACGGTTCCGCCTAGCTACCAGGGACTCCAAGATGCTGATTGGGTTTACTCCGATTGACGGCTATACACCTTTCATATCGGACTACCTGAAGAACGCAGAAACCCTAAGGACTAAGCCTGCGGCTTTACTGGACAACAAAGCAGTACCAATCGAGCAGTACAGCCCTAGCCGTGATGCATCTGTAATATACCTGCACTCGGACGAGAACCCTTTTGGTGGTTATGAGCGAATCGCTAAGGACCTGGCTGGAAGGCCTGAGTCAGAGATTATGGTCCGTGCCTACGGCGTACCAGTTAAATCAGCAAATGCTTTGCTTCCTTACTTCAATACTGAAGTAAACGTACTATCTGGCGAACCAAATAAGTACGGGATGCAGTTCCCTGACATTTCAGATAAGTCGCAGTTCACCTGTTATCAGGTAGTTGACCCTGCTGGCGCAAGGAACTACACCTGCATCTGGGCTGGTGTTAACGAGCACGGCGAAGTATACATCCGCAAGGAGTGGCCCGACCGTGATACCTTCGGGGAATGGGCGATCTTTGGAGATCCTAAGTGGAGGTACGGCCCTGCATCTAAGAAAGTAGGACTAAACGTAGAAGGATACTGCGAGCTGTTTAATGAAATAGAAGAGGACCTTGGCATAGAAGTAACCGAGCGCATAGGTGACTCCCGTTTCTTTGCCAAGGAAAACGAAAACAATGACGACCTGTTTACTTCTTTTTATGACTTCGGCCTAAGCTTTGTTCCGTCCAATGGAGCGATGGAAGACCAGGGCATTACTGCCCTAGATGATTGGTTTAACTATAACCCAAATGTAGGGGTCGACGAAGCTAACAGGCCCCTGTGCTACATCCATAAGGAATGCGGAAACCTCATCGACAGCCTTATTAACTACAACTCGCAAGGCAAGGCCGACGAGCCACTAAAGGATTTCTTTGACGTTATCCGATATTTGCGAATGTCAAACAGCGGAGAAGGCCCAGACTTTATGTCTAATGCCTCAATGCAAACAACAAGAACAAATCAAGGAGGATATTAATATGCCTAAGAAACGAGTACAGACAATTGCCAAGGAGCACAGCGTAGAGCTGGACTACCTTATTGAATTAATAGAAAGCAAACTACCAGAGCATACCGTCACTGGTACTGGCTACGCCAGATGGATTAACGAAGAAGGCCAGGAGTTATTAGAGAAAGCCGTAGACATTCCCGAGCTTACGCCTAAGCGTTACCGAGGAGTAGTGCACTCCAAGGCACCCAACCGAAGTTACATCTACGTGTACATCAGGGAGATCAAGAAGAAGGTACCAGCGGTCATTCCTCGTAAGCTAGAGCACTTCCTGACAGAAGGTAAAAACGTAAACGTAGAGGCCATCACAGATGACCGAGGAACGTCTTATCGCTATGTAAAATGAATCTACCCGAAGAAGACATTACCTTAGATCCAGAATGGATCGAAGAGCAGGTAGACCGACTAGCCGCCTGGGAGTACTTGAACCGCTACGCAAAGCATCAATTAGACCAACCAATGCGACCACAGGAATTATGTGATAGAATTGGTGTTCACAAAGGTTACATTTACGAAATGGCTAAATCTGTTAGAAAAAAACTAAATGCAAAATAAATCTACTTTCGAGGCGTTGACTTACGTTGACGCATCTCCAGACATTGCTGCTTTACGCAACGCATACGATGAAACAGTAAACGAACTGGAGGCATACTTTGATTTGTGCCGTACTAGTTATGACGACCGCCGCAACTGGTGGCCAGGCAAGAGCCGAGATCACCGCAAGCACGGAGCAGATGCTTTCCCTTGGGAGGGAGCATCAGACACAGAGAGCCACGTAATCGACGAGCGTATTACACGCCTGGTTTCTTTGTTTATGTCTTCCCTGAATCGTTCCAACATTCGGGCGTACCCAGTGGAATCCAACGATATTTCCCGTGCAGAAATTGTTTCGTCCTTCCTTAAGTGGATGACCACCAGCGGATATATTCCACGCTACAAGCGTGAAATGGAACTAGGAGCCAACTACCTGCTAGAGCGAGGCCTTCTTATTACTTACGTGGGCTGGCACTCAGAGGACCGTCAGTTCCTGCAGAAGCTTACCCTAGAACAGATTGCAGAACTAGACCCAAATATTTTTGGTGCAGTGCAGTCAGGCGAAAAGGACGACGAGCTAGTATTTATTTTACAAAACATCTTTGAAGGAGTCACCGAAAAGCGAGCTAAGAAGGCCCTCAAGGAACTTCGGGATACAGGGGAAGCGGAGCTTCCTGTTGTTCGCCGACAGGTTGACGCACCAGAGATTAAGACACTTGCCCCAGATGGGGACTTCTTTTTTCCTCCGTATGTAACTGATCCACAGCGAGCACCTTACTGCTTCTGGAAGACTTACTATACAGCTCAAGAACTCGAGAACAAGGTAGCAACCGCAGGATGGGACGCTGACTTTGTTGACTACGTCATTGAGCACTACCGAGGGGTAAACATTGATAGCATTGAAAGAGAACAGGAAGGCCGCCGCAGTACAAGCTTGACCGATAACGCTTACGAAGCAAATGAACTAATAGAAATCGTGTATGCGTACCAGCGGCTGGTCGATCCTGAAGATGGAGCAGAAGGTATCTACTGCACAGTATTCCACAAGGAATACGATGGAGGTAACGGAGAAGCACCAGCGTTTGCAAAGCGTGAACTGCTTAACGGTTACGAGGACTACCCAGTTGTGGTCACTAAGCTGTCTGAAGACAGCAAGCGTCTCTACGATACCACTACTGTACCTGACTTACTACGTGGCATTCAGAACCAAGTAAAGGTAGAGCGGGACTCTCGCATTGACCGCAACAGCCTAGCTACATTACCCCCTATCCTGCACCCAGTAGGACAGGCACCTAGCGACTGGGGTCCAGGACGTATGATTCCATATCGCCGTAAAGGTGACTTGGACTTTGCGCCTACGCCTGCATTTAATCAGGGTTCAATAGAAATGGAAGTCAATCAGTCTACCCAGGCGGACCGCCTGGTAGGACTAGACGAGGACTCACAGATCTCTAGTATTCGCAAGCAGTTCCTTGTAGACAAGTTCCTGCAGCACAATGCAGAGGTTATGCGTATGGCTTACCGTTGCTTCCAACGTTTCGGACCAGACGAGATCTTCTTCCGTGTAACTGGTATCCCTGATCCGCAAGTTATGGACCGAGGTAACCCTGACGCTAACTTTGATATCACGATTAACTACGACGTACTGAATACAGATCCTAAGTCGCAGGAAGTTAAACTGGCTCAAATGACCCAGCTTATTCAACTGGACCGCAATGGCCGTATAGACGTTGACAAGTTAATTGCTGTACTCGCAGGATCTATTGATCCTATCCTTGCGGACTCTGTGCTTTCACCAGTAGAAGATGCTCAACAGCAAGTGGTCAAGGATGTCACTGACGACCTTACTAAGATCTACGCTGGTATAGAAATGCCAGCACGTGCAAGCGGAGGACAGATCGCTATGCAGGTACTACAGCAATACGGAGAGCAGCCTGACATTCAGCAGAAGTTACAGGAAGACGAAGCCTTCGCTGAACGCCTACAGAAGTACGCAGGTCAGTATCAGTTCCAGATGCAACAAATGCAGAACGCTGAGATTGGTCGTATAGGTACAACCCCAGCACAAATGGGTGAAGTACAAACTCAAGCAATGCCTCAATACTAATATGACCCCAGGAGAATACGCAAATAAACGGGCATCCGATAAGCTCTTTGGGTTTCCTATTCGTGAAAAGTTATATCCTGGAGAGGATCAATTTTTTTCGGATAGACCCGAAGTAGCTGGTATGGCAGCGGAGGACAATACCATTATCCTCAACCCTTACAGCTCTTTATCAAAGAAACAACTAGGAGCAGTAGCAGAGAATGAAGCTATTCGCTTGAAGATGCGACAAGATGAGTTTGTTCCAGAGTTTGAAGTTACACCCGATCAAGTTAAATTCTTTGAAGGAACGGAATACGCAGATAATCCAACAGCAATGAAACAAACTATTCTTGCTAGAGTTTACAGCGGTGACTCCAGTGCAAAAGCTACACCTGAGCAGAAACAAGCTTTAAAGGAATATCTTTCAAAAAATAAATAATATGGAAAAGCCAACAATCGAACAAGACATAGAGCACCTGCAGCGGCACGATCAGTTCCAGCGATTCATTGAGTTAATCAATGACTTGAGGGAGGAGTGCATCGGAGAAATGCACGATGCTCCAACTGACAAGATCCAGCAGCTATCAGGGCGTATCCTTAGTTACGATCAGATCCTGACAATGTCTACTTGGGGGCAGCCTTCGGTTGCCGAATAATTTCATAGCACGCATTTCGTGTGCTATAATGCACAACATAGCTGTCGCTCGGCGTTGAAGAGTGGAATTATATGAACAACGAAGTCACAACGGGAAACGCTGAACCCGAAAACTCTACAGCGGAAAAGACAAATATAACAGCGGAAGATTTTGCGATCCAACGCTTAGGGCAGCCAACCCCTGAACCAGAGGAGCAAGAAGCTCCTGAAGTTGAGGAAGAGGTAGCCGACGAAATTGCTACTGAAGAAGTAGAAGACACTGAGGAATCAGACGAGAGTACTGAAGACGAAGAGTCCGAAGCTGAATCAGACGAGCAAGTTCTTTCTCAGATTGATTTAGATGATATGTCCGAAGAGGAACTGCGGGAACTAGCTGACAAGCTAGGCAGCCGTGCAGTAGCCCGCTTTGGAGAACTCACAGCTAAACGTAAGGCAGCAGAAGAAAAGCTACAACAAATTGAAGCTAAAATTTCTGCCGAGCAAAGCAATCCACTGCAACCCAAACAAGAAGTTAAGAACAATCCGTTCGACAGCGTAGACACCCTTGAGGATCTACAAGCTAAGGCAACGGATGCTAGTAACGTTATTGAATGGGCAGAGGACATTATGTTCAATGCAGATGGATATGAAGCTGATGATGTAGTCACAGAAGTCGAAGGCAAGGAGATGACTAAGGCCGATGTCCGCAATGCTTTATTGCAGGCACGTAAAGCCCGTGACAAATTCCTTCCTGCTCGCCTGGAGGAAATCCAAAAGATTGAACAAAGCAAACAAATGCAGGAGCACCTCAGTGCTCAGGCTGAAGCTGAGTTACCTTGGATGACAGGTGAAGACAACGATACACGGCGTGAATACCAGGCCATTATGAGCGACCCCAGGGTCGAAACATTAATGACTAGCCTTCCCGCTGACGTTAAGGCTCAGATGCCATATCTACTAGCGCACGCAGCTAACAGTATCTACGGGCGAAAAGAAGTAAAAAGCACCAAGTCTAAAGTACGACTTAACGCTTCCAATACTTCTACCCCTAGTGCAGCAGGCTCAGAAAAGCCTGCAAGTCGTGCAAGTAAATCAATCAAGAACTTGAATACTCAGTTTAAGCAATCAGGGAACAAAAGTGACTTTATTACTCTCAGAACACTTCAACTACAAAATAGATAATCTAATTAAATCATAAAATATTATGGCATTCTCAAATACATTCGACGCCACTAATCCTGGTTCCGCTGTTTCTAATCGTGAAGACCTCACAGATGTACTTACCATCTTGGCTCCCGAAGAAACTCCTGTCCTTTCATCTGCTTCTAAACAGAAGTCAAGTGCTACATTCACTGAGTGGACTGTAGACGTACTTTCTGCTCCTAGCACTGCAGGTGTAGACGAAGGTGCAGACGTATCTTCTTTCACTGACCAGTTCGCTGGCCGTGCTCGCCTTGGTAACTACGTCCAAAAGTTCCGCCGCAACTTCAAGGTTTCTGACCTTCAAGAAGCTGTTGACAGCGTAGGCCCAGCTAAGGTTGCACAAGCTGAAGCAAAAGCTATCCGTGAACTCAAGCGTGACATCGAAGCTACACTGATCGGTACACAAGACCGCAGCGTAGAAGACGGTGCTGGTACACCTTATGGCCTTCGTGGTCTTGGTGACTGGATCGACTCTGCTGGTCCTGCTGACGTTCCTGCTAACTTCCGCACTCCTGCTGCTTCGATCTATGACATCAGCACACAAGGTGCCTTCGGTGAAGAAGCTCTTAACGATATGATCTCTTCGATCTACCGCAAGACTGGCAGCTCCAACAACCTTATGCTTGTTGCTGACACTGGCCTTCGTCGCACTATTGCTGACTTCGCTCGTGTATCTGCTGGAGCTACTGAAAACATCCGTAGCGTCAACTACGACGGTAACAAGGCTGAGATCAAACTCTCTGTCGAGCTTTACCAAAGTGACCACGGCATCGTGTCCATCGTCAATATGAACCCAGACACTGCTCCTGCAACTATTGCTGGCGGTACTGACTTCAATGACGGCTACCTCATCAACCCTGAGTACTACGGCGTGCACGAACTGATCCCTATGGGTTCAACTCGTCTGCCTAACGAAGGTGGAGGCGAGCGTGGATTCTGCGATTGCACATTGACCCTCGGTGTATACCACCCGCAGGCTCACGGTAAGATCACTCAGTAATCCTTGCTGAAATTTCGGGGAGCCAGATTTATATTGTCTGGCTCCCTTTTTACCTTTAATTTTAAACAATGGAAATAATCACAAAAGCTCCTACTTATTCTGACGAAGAGGTCAACAAGGCCTTTATGGATGAAATCAAAAACGGATTTGCACTTGAGAAACGGACCGAAGTTAATCGTGTAAACCAGGCTCGTAAAGAAGCTACAGAACAACGAGGAAAGGTGCACCCAGTACTAGGTCGTTGCGTAGCAACTATCCCGCACCGTGAGTACTTCCGACTCATAAAAAAGTACGGACAAGAGACAGTGCACTCCAAAGAGTTCCTGGCTTATTTCCAAAAGAATTTCTCAGACCTTACACCCAACAAACTATAATAAATTATGGCCAACTATCCTACCATTACATATCAAAACTTAGAAGAACGCTTTAAGTCCATTGCTGGACTGGGTTCAATAGAAACAACTGACGCAGCATTTTTGCGTCAAGCAGTTAATCGCCGTATTCGCACAGCGTTTGAACGCTACCCTTGGCCTGACTTTACTGTAATTGGAGAAGCCATTGCAATGGCAACAGGAGACGACAATACAATTCAAACATATGGAACTGGAAAAGATCTAGCCAATGATTCCAATGTAGTGTTTCGGATTCACAAAACTGATCCAACAGATACACGTTATCCAGAAGAATACACATATGTTTCACTTTTAAATTCTGGGGGTTTCCCTTCAGTAAAGATTATTAGCCCGACAGTTCTTGACGGTGTTAATGTATACGCAACCTATCGTAAAGATCTTGAAGCAGTTATTGCTGACGGTGGCACTTATACATCGGGTAGCTACGGCGACGAAGCCAATGATAATCCAAACATCCCATATCAGTTCTTTGAGTACTGCGCTTTTGGTGCTTACGCAGATTTCCTACGTGGTGATGGACAGACTGACAAAGCTCAAGTAGAGGATCAAAATTCTGAAATAATTCTTGTTTCTGAAATTGACAAGGTACGTAACCAAAGCCGTCAGTTTCGTCACGATGTATTGCAGTATCGTCCAAGAACCCAGTTCGCTCGTCACAACGTACAAGCGGGCGGAACACCGTTAAACAAACCAGAAACACTACTGAACAATAACGTACAGTAATGCCATCTAACGCTACATTTCTTGAGGTTAAAAATGCTTTTCAGTCCATTGCTGGGCTGGAAAGCTTAACCGCTGCTGACGAGTTCTTTTTAACGAGTTCTTTGAATCGTGCGGTCTACCGTGCCTACAATGAATCAGATAGCTGGCCACGTTATTTAGTGGTGGGTGAGTCCAGATTGATTATAACAGACCCAGCAGCAACAGTTCCATACGCAGAAGCATCCAAAGAAACTATTGGTGAGTTCTTACGTGTGCATAAAACTAAGCCGTTCCTGAGTAATTCTGCTTTAGAATTTGAGTTCTATGTGGATTCCGTTGGAGCACATATACTTAACTTAACTACATCGGATAGCACTTCAGTATTTGTAACTTACAAAAAAGAACTACAAGCTAACTTTACCCCAGATAGTACAGATATTCCAGCAGAGTTCGTTGATTATATTATCTATACTGCACTTACTGATTTTTATACTGGAGATGGTCAAACTGAAAAAGCAGCAGTAGCTGCTTCTCAAGCTAAAATGATGCTTGATATAGAACTACTTCGTTTAGATAAAAAATCAAACAACAATACAATTAACAAAAAGTTTTCAACTTACGTAAACCGTCAATCCAGGTAGCAAGTATGCTATAATATCACTATGAGTTCATCCAGAAACAATACCCTAGAATTTTCCTCAGTTGGATCCGAAGTACTTGACGCAGGTGACTCCGTTACAGGCAAACGCTACGGAGCCATCCAGGTTATCACTGACGCTAACTTTGGTACCCTTAGTGCTGACAATGTTGACCAGTCCTCTGCTGTACTTACAGGAGTAGGCATTGGAGCAGGGACCATCCTTTATGGTCAGTTCAATGCAGTAGCTGTAACAAGCGGTCTAGTAATCTGCCACAAGTACTAGTATGTTCCTAAGCCAAAAGGGTTCTCTTGGTCGTAACCCTATGATCAATAGGGTGGGTCAACGGCTCCTTCAGTTATTTGAAGGGGCTTCAGCTGCGTATAGCCTACGCAACCTAGCAAGTAATATTGCTTCTGTCGTCCGAGTACGACGTGCAAGCGATAATTCCGAGAAGGACTTTTCGGCTGCTGACATATCGAGTGGTGCAATGACGGGCTGGGTGAACTCCCAGATTGTTCCACCTTTGGACATCGGCATTGAGACCGAAGATGGGCGCATACCAGTTCCAGAGGGAGGGACTAGCATTGGAACCCCTGCTGCTGCGTATAGCCTTCGTAGCTTAGGAACTAACCAGTGGGAATACGCTGGCGACACTGTTACTTACACTTCGGACTTCAGTGCTGGGGTTGATGGGTGGTCTCCTGACTCAGGCAGTTCTGCTACTACAACGCCAGACCCAGTAGGCACACTGGACGTAGTTAAATACACAGTTGACACAGAAACGTCTGCAAAATTTTTATTTAAAAATGCATTAAATATAGGGCAACAATATTCAGTGCAAGCTGAAGTCTATGTCCCTTCATCAAATGTGGATCTTGATAGCATCGTCCTAATGGATGGGTCTGGAAATATGGCTACATCTTACCTTGGAATCCAAAGGGACGAATGGGTTACAGTATCAACTGTTGGCACTGCAACATTGATCTTTATAAGTATCCGTGGTGCTTCTGGCACGACAGCAAGCGCATACAACGGCTTCCAAGGCAACGGCACTGACGTATTCTACGTCCGCAACGTAGTAATTTCAGAGACCCTAGGTGACTCCAACTACCTACCTGCTGGTAAGTATGTGACTCAGGTTCGCCGTAGCTCGGACGATGCTGTCAAATCCTTTACGGCTGCTGAGGTTAGTGATGGGACGCTTGAGGCTTGGGTAAATACGGATGTTGATAAACTAGACTTACAGGCAGAATCTGGAGGTCTCGCTGGCAATGTCAGTAACGAGACAGCAACAAGCTTTGATTTCTCGGTAAACAATGAAGGTTCTACGGGTTTTAAGAGCCTCGCAGCACCAGCTGACGCAGGCACTTATGTTGCAACCTTTGATGTTGTATTAACTTCTGGCAGTCTTTCTGGTATAACTCTGGCTAGCGCACTCCCGTTTGCGCAAACATCGTTAGTTCTTGGTTCTAATTCCGTAACTTTAAATCCAGACGAAACATCGGGCATCTACTTCCGCACAGCAGGAACAGCAGTTGCCGATGTATCAATCACAAACATCACGCTGACCCAGACCTCAGCAGACGGACACGTCAAGACTTGGTACGACCAATCAGGCAACGGAAACCACGCAACTCAGACGGATGCAGCAAAGCAGCCTAAGATTATTTCTGGTGGTGTGTTGGTTACTCGTAACGGTGATGCCGCTATTAAATCCACCTCGAATGATGGGATGACATTCACCCTTGATTCTTTGTCAGCAGATGGGCAACAGTCAGTTTTCGGAGTTCTTGAGAATGATGTTACCTCGCAAGATAGCTATGTTCCAGTGTTTCTAGCAGCAAGCACAAGCACAGCCGTAGGGGGAGTGAATCGCAGACCTTATTGGTTTATAGCCCCAACTGGATATCTAGGTCTTACGGTTGACTCGTATAGTGGATACAATAACACTAGCAGAGAGAGACACCTTTACTCTCACGTAATGAACGACACCGCTAGTGGAACTTCTACTGTTTACCAAGACGGAACTCAAGTGGACACTAGGTCAATCACGTTGGATGCAAATGCAACTTTTAATGGAGGTCAAGTGCTTGGAGTAAGTACAAACGCCACAGGTGCTTTGTATATGTCCGAAGTAATCTATTACACCTCCGACCAATCCGACAACCGCACAGCGATTGAGGCGAACATTGGGGAAACCTACGGCATCACTGGAATCCCTGCTTATGATAATACAGTGGACGGCTTTGTCGAAACATGGTATGACCAGAGTGGGAATGGCAATCATGCTACGCAGAGTGTTATTGCTAATCAGCCGAAGATTGTTGATGCTGGTGTGCTGGTTAAAAGAACTATTAATGGAGTGTCTTCACCCTCGGTTAAATTCACAGCTGGCAACGTAATGACTCACGGACTGACATCCCTGTCTACGGATGGTCAACAGTCCCTTTTCTTCGTTTCCGATAATCAATTGACAGCTAATGTCTCAACTCGTCTAATTGAGATTATGAGTAATACTGGTGACGAAGCAAGTCGCCGAAGACCGCTGATGTTCAACGACATTAATAGTTCTTTGGTATTTTCTGTTGATACCTTAAGTGGTTTATATAGAACCTCAAGCCAGTCAAACTTTGTATCACTATACTCAAGTATTACAGAGGACTCAGGTGGCGGCACTCATACTGCCTATCAAGACGGCAGCCAGTTTGGTAGTGAATCAGTTACCCTTGATGCTAATCCTAATATTGACTTGAATTCCCGTCGATTAGGAAATATTGCCCCAGTTGAATTGGGAGCTTTCTTCTTCACGGAAGTAATCTACTACCCCTCCGACCAGTCCGACAACCGCACAGCAATCGAGGGCAACATCGCCGCAGCATACGGCGATGGCACTTGGCTTTCAGGCGTGGACAATTACCTGCGACCTGACGCACTT
>Ga0228676_1000338_pt1 | contig 11554 bp, 12 predicted proteins | sample 48D_rmetaG_FD_182782 | JGI IMG/M metagenome (GOLD analysis project Ga0228676, IMG submission 182782) | Seawater microbial communities from Monterey Bay, California, United States - 48D_r | ecosystem: Environmental > Aquatic > Marine > Coastal | place: USA: California | collected 2016-11-02
CTTGCAATAACTTCTTGGTCGATTTCTGCAGTAATCTCTTGAGCAAGTGCTGCCATGATTTCTGCTTCTACGTCGATACCGTGCTGGCTTTGAGCGTCTTGTGCCGCTTCAAATGTCCAACGTGCTGATAGCTTACGTGACTTCGCTTCAACAGTCTGTTTCAAGATCTGAATGCTTAGTCTGTTACCAGCTGCGCCTTCTAATGCGCTTGTTGCTGCTGCCTTATCGTCAGTTGCACCGGAATAACCTTCAGCAATTTTGAATGGGCTTAGAGCTTCATCACCAGCTGCTGTGTCTGTTCCGCTTGCACTATTGAAAGCATCAGCATAACGTACACGTAGTGTATGAATTTGACCAACTGGACCAGTCATTGGCTGTACGCCGACTAGTTCGTTAGCGATAACGGTTGGCATAACACGTCTGATCACTGGAAGGATCACACGGTTTAGGGTTGCTACGTTACCAGCAGAAGTTGCACCTGCAGTTGCGGATTCTGACAAATACTTGCGAGTATTTTCAAGAGTTGTTTCCATAACTGCTTTTTTGTTGCCTGTAAGGCCTTCGACTAAGGCACCTTTTGTCTCCTGCCAGCGACCTGTTAGTAGTTCTGACATATTTATCTCCTTATAATCCGGCCAAGCGTTTGATATCAACTACATTGTGTGTTGATTCGCTTGACTCGATAGAACTGTTTGTTTTGTTGCCTGTAATTTCTTTGCCTTCTTTAAGTGTTGCCTTCTGCTTCGCTGGAGCTTTACTGTCAATAACTGACGGTAGATACTTGTTAAACGCTGAACGTAGTTTAGCTGTTTGAACTGATTCCAGTAAATCTGCCATGATTTCTTTCTGGGCCGTGTTAAGTGGTCCAGTAAGTTCGTTTAATACTTCTTTACGCTGATTAGACTCAACTAAACGCTTTACTTGTGCGTCTTTTGCTTCTGCAATTGCTTTAGCTTTTAGTGCTAGTTCTTTTGCTTCTACAACTTGTTGATTTTTAGTGTCTACAACTTTAAGTAGTTTTTTAGTTTCTGATCTTTCATTTAGGTGTGAACCCATATATTCGTTAGCAAATGCTTCAAATATTTTACGACCAAAATCGTTTTTACGTGCTGAGTCAATATCTTCTTTTAACTGTTTGATTTCGCTGCGTAAGCCGCGGTCAACAGTTTCAGATATTGCATTTGCACTTCTTTCGATAAAGTCTTTACGGACCTTTTCGAAGTGAGCTTTGCCTTCACGTACTAGACGTACTTTTGTTTCAGCAAGATCTTTTTTGTCCTCATCAAACTCTGCAATTTCTTTAGCTAGTTGTTCGACAACAAATTCTTCAAGCACAGTGAACTTATTAGCCATTGCTTTCTGGTCTTCGTGTAATTCGTTTACTTCTTTTACCAATGTTTCCGATACAAATCTACTCATAAGATTTGCATTTTCTTTCATTGCTACCGCATACTTAGCTTTTTGTTCAGCTAGTTGTTTACGGTCTTCGGCAAACTCCTTCATTTCCTCTGCTAACTTTTCAGTCATCAAAGAATCGATTGCTTCAATCATAACACCTTTATCGTGCTCATATTTTGTTGCAAACTCTTCACGAAGTTCAGAAGTAACGGAAAGACGATTTTCATCGATCTTTTTGTTCCATGCTTCTTCAATTTCTGTTTTCATTGCTTCTGAAATTGCATCGCTCTCTAATAGGGATTTAAGTGCTTCCATTAATTTCTCCTTTATTGGAGCCTGCTTATTATGTTTAATAAGCTCTCTGCAATATATTTTTGTGCCTTTGGGTCGCCTGTTACTTCTTTCGAAGTTAAAAATGCCTTATACCCGCCTCTTTCGTTCATTAAATGCTCGTAAATTGGTGTAGGATATGCACCGGGGGCGCTGGGCTGAGCCACAACGTCCACGGTGATTATTTCAAATCCATTGACATTGCCTGAGCCGTCAACTTCTCCGCTACCTCTAGATGAAACTCCTAGTTTAACTCCGCTTTCAAGCATTGTTTTAACTAGGTTTCCCATTGGTGTTGGTAGTATTTTTAATTTACCAAAACCGTTTGCTCCGTCCATCCACATATCTGTGATTAGATGACTCACTCGGTCTAAGTTAATATTAAGTCCTTCTGGATGATCTACTTCACCACAAACCGAATATCCTTCAGCTATCTGCTCATTGAGCGTGGTGACAGCCCTGCCAATTTCTTCTACCGGATAAACACGCTGGTTAGCGTTTTTAACACCACCTTGAATGAAAATTCCCTTCATATGAAGGTCCTTTCCACCCGAAGCGTTATCAGCAGACTCAACGACCATTCTAGCTTGGTCGAAGGATAATGTTTCAGTTAAGTTTAACATCTTCAGTCCTATCTTAGCTGCCAGTCATTGACTTTTTATTAGCAGCGTTCTCTGGCTTGCCCTTTTTCTCAGCGCCGTGGCCAGGTTGCGACTTCATTGATTTTGAAGCCTTACCGCCTGGAACGTTTACATTCCCTGCGTTATCTTCTTTTGCACTTGTATCACTTAGTGCTGAACCTTGTACAGTTGAACCTGCACCGGCTTCTGGATGATTACCATCTTGGCCTTGATTCATATTTGATGCTGTTCCGCCCATGTCATTCTTGCCAGCAACTGTTGATTTTTTGTTGTCTGCGCCTTCTTGGTTTGATGGATCTGCAATTTTTTCTACGTATTCACGCATTGTTTCTGATGCTGATTTTGGAGTTGTTCTTGCTTCTTCAACTTCTTCATCAGTTGTTTCTTCAACTTCTTCGTCAGCAGCTTCTTCTACTTCTTCGTCAGCAGCTTCTTCTACTTCTTCGTCAGCTTCGAATGCCATTGCTTCTTCTTCTGGCTCTTCGTCACCTGGCTCTTCGTCGCCCATCATATCAGCAAATGCTGCTTTAAGCTCTTCAAGTGCATCTTCTAGGTTATCCATTGCAGCTTCTGGTCCGTCAGCTTCGCCTTCTTCGTCGTCGCCTTCTTCGTCACCGCCCATTTCTGGTTCCATATCGCCCATCATGTCCATTGCTGGATCTGGCTCTGCTTCCATTTCTGGTTCGTTAAGGCCAAACATTTCGTCTAGGTCTTCGTCGTCTGATTCTTCAACTTCTTCATCAGCAGCTTCGTCTACTTCTTCATCAGTTGTTTCATCTAGATCTTCGTCGTCGGACTCATCTACTTCTTCGTCAGTTGTTTCTTCAACTTCCTCGTCAGCTTCGTCTAAAATGTTTGTATAAATCTCTCTTGATTTTTCTACAACGATTTCGTGGAATAGTGCTTCTGCACCTTCACGATCCTCGTTTACTAATTTTTCGAGCATTTCCTCGAATTTTGTTTGATCAGTCATGTCGTTCTCCTTCATTGTCAAGGCTGTCTATTATATTTACACTTTTTGAAAAATATACGCTGAAAATGGGCTCAAAACGGCCCATTTTATAATTTTTATGATAATTTGAACTTTTGTTTAAACTTTTCTACAGTAATATGTCTAAGATTATCATGTCCTTCTAATGAATTTGGTACAAAGTACGGTTCAACTTCAACTACTCTTATATATCTAATTCTAGGATTTTTTTGAATTACTGTAGATGTTTGTCTTTCCCAGTTTCCAAAGTATGTTGCTCTATCATGTAGCTTTTTGTAGTTTTCGGTACCAGCATACACATTGTTTACTAATTCGTTCTTTCTTCCAATTCCTTGATAATCAAAGCCTAAAATATACACCTCTTTAGGGAACTGATTGCTTGCAAAGTTAAGTGCAGTTGGTCCACTACTCCAACCTAAATTTGGATTAAAAAGGTTTAATTTTTCAACAGATCTAGTGTATTTGTTAGGATTTGTCCAAACTGGATGATGGTGCTGATACCCAGCAGTTGATATCTCTCTAATCATTTTAGTATCAACTGCTATCAAGTAATCAGGAATAAACTCTCTAAATAATGCATTACAGCCATAGATAGTTCCGTGCGCTCGCAATTCCTCTGATTTGACTGGTTTTCGGCTAGTTCCATTGCCTAAAACAAAAACAATGTCGCTTCTTTTGATTTGATCATTTGGGCCCGGGCTGTCGGGAGCTGGTTTTGGTTTTGGTGGAAGTACACTTCTTTGTGCAACTTTAAGTCGCTGATTGTGAGCTGCTTTCTCTTCACGCTTTCGAGCTTTCCGTTGGGCTTTAGTTTCACCAGGAATAAAAATTTTGGGCAAAATTTACTCCTATGCTATAGCTTCTTCACCGCCTTGAGCAGCTATTCCATACATTGCCCTAATGTATAATAAATCATTTTCAGATTCTTTTCTATGAGCATCGTCCGCCCTACGTGCTCGATTGATGTCTTTAAGAGTTAATCGTGTTTTTCGAGTATCATCGATTGAAATTGGTGTTTCATCGTCATCAGAAACATACCTCTGGTCTTCTTGAGGTTCCATTGTTTGTTTATCAAAATAATATAGCTCTCTTAGTATCATGTAATTATTTATGCCTCTGGTGTAGTATCTGGAGTGCCGCCGCCAGCGCCACCTACATCTCCAGCATCTCCTGTAATTGGATCGTTGTCGTCTAGTTCATCGCCCATTGCTGCTTCTGTATCGTCTGAAATGTCACTTCCGCTAATGCCTGCGTCTCTTAGCTGTGCTGCGGCATCAGTTGGGCCAGCTGAGAAAAATTCATCATTTTCTTCACGCCACATACGTTCGTTCTCAGCAACTTCTTCTTTGCTCATTCCTAGGAAACGTTGTAGTGCAAAACGGTTAGAAATAAACGGAACCTGCTGCATTTGTGTAAATGTACTAATTCTATTACTATCAAGTTCTGCTTGTCTATAACTTGCAAAGTTTTGCGGAGGTTGAATTGTTAAGTCAAACATAGCAACATCAACATTGATACCTTTGTTGGTTAGGTACAATTTAAATTCGTTGTTAAAAACCTGTGTAATCATACTTTGCAAGCGTTCACAGTAATTATTAAAGCGTAGCTCTTGAATGTATGCAGTACCAACTCTGCCGTCATTGTACTGGCTTGCACTATCGTCTGCGCCAGTTGGCAAGTAACTTGAAGGAATTCTTAAACCTCTAAGTAGTTTGTTGGTAAAATATTTTAAATCGTCAATTTCACCTAAATTAGTACCGCCTGGTAGTGTTTCAACTTTAGATCCTCTACCTTCAGCAGTTTGAGGAAAGAAGTAGTCTTCGTTGATTGACAGAGGGTTGTAGCTGCTGTCTATGACAGTTTGTCCGCCTCCGGTCTTGGATGGGATTCGTCTCTGATGGATTTCCGTTTTTACACGCTCCACAAACTGCATAGCAAGGTGTGACGGCATGTTGCCCACATCAACGTAGAATACTCTGCGCTCTGGCGCACGTTGTACTCGATAGATAATAATAGCATCTTCGAGTAATTCTTTTTGTTTGTATACTTTAAAAATACTTTCAAGTAAACTATTGCCAAAAGGAAAATTTTGATCTAATCCTTCGCTCATACTCAGGTGAACTACGTGCTGTGCATCAATAGCAGTTTCGTTACTTTCAGTACTCCATCTGCTGCTACTACCGTCGGGTGTTCTGCCTGTCATAAATTTTTGGTCAAGTGTTTGATAACCAGCGCCGCCCTGTGGACCATATGCCTGGTTGGTATTTAATTTAGTTGCACTTAGCGATTCAAAGCTAATATTAAGGTCTTTTACAATATACTGTTCTGGACGTTTGCCGTCACTTTCGTTAACAATAATTTTTGTAATGTTAGCAGGATCAACATGAAACCATTTTTGTGTTTCCGGATCTCTAATAAAAAATTGGTCACCGTATTTAAAAGTATTTCTGATAATTTTAAAAATACGCTTTTCAAACTCTTGAATCTTACACCATTGCTTCAAGTACTGTCCAATAATTTGTACTTCACTATTGGTTGGCGATTTGTTAAATTTCATTTTGAACGGTGTTTCGTTCTCTTTGTTTTTTTGACTACAAAATTCTGCAAGGATATCCAATGCAGCATTAACTTCACTGTCATTATCCATAGTATTGTATTGGCCATAGCGTTCGATACGATTTGGTGAGCCTACATATACATCAGGAAGATGACTACTATAATTTGCTGCCGCAGGACCAACGCCAGTTCCTTTTGAAAAACTAAAAGGAGAATAACTACCCGAAACATTCATACTGGTTGCAACTGGTGTAAAGTGCTTTTTCCAACTCATACTGTTAACGATCCTTTCAAGAAGTCATTACTGATACCGCTGGTGATTCTGTTATTCTGTTTCATTAGTGTTACTAATTGTGCGGTAGTAGTATTTAGTCTATTGATAGCACCTCCAAGGTCAGATTGACTGTTGTATGCTGCTGCTTCTGATGGGTTGAGTACACGCTCACCTTGACTAATATTCATTAAACCGCCTTCAGGTTCTGTAGTTTTTCCAGTAGCTCGCAATGTACCAACATGTCTTATAGGAACTAAGTTTGGATTATTAGCTTCAAGATTACCAAGTTGTCCTAATATATTTCTACCACTCTCAGCATATGCACCCATTAAGTCGCCACTTTCTATTATTCGTGCTATATACTGACGATCAGTTTCGCCTTGATTGCGTGGCGCAGAGTAACCCAAGCCGGGTGTTTCTGCCAATACTCTTAGTTGATCTGCTAGTCCTGATTGTTGTTCTTCGGCACCTGCAAATGATGAATTTGGAATAAAGTATCCAAGAAATGTGCTGTTTAATGCTTCTAGTAACTTTCTTATAGAAGAATCTATTACAGGTTTTAGTGTATCTACAATTTCGTCCATTTTAGTTTTAAACGATTCCGAAGCAAACGCATTTGTAATACCAGTTATTAGTTCATCAATTACACGACCCATTACTGACATTTCTCCTTGCGATTCGTCTCTTACTCCAAATATTTTTGTTTCTATTCGTTTCATTAAACTATCACTAGGCGAGGCTGCCTCGCCTAATACTCTATCTTTTAATTGTTCAAAAACTGTTTTTGACCCTTCTTCGGTTTTAAAGCCCATTGCTTTTAGTATACCGTTTTTAAGTTCTCCAAGTGAGGCTTTTGCTGCTTCAGAGTCAAACCAACCTGCAATTGAATCTGATGCTAACAATGCAACATCGCTAAACATTCCTTTTATTCTTGCTCTAAATCCTTCATTTTCAAATACGCTTGAAAGTGCATCTCCAACTTTTGAAAACAGTCCGCCTTCGCGTTGTCCTCTACCTGCTTCGCCAAATTCATTTTCACCAACTGCACCTAAGAAAAAATCTAAAATCTTATTACCAGCTGCTGTTAATTTATCTTTAAAATATGTTCCTGCATCGCCATCGTTTTTCATATGAGTAGTAAATTTGTTAACTTCTGCTGTTATTGGATCGATTAAATTTTCTTTTACAAAAGTGTCAACCATTGTTACAAATTTTGAAATGCCGTCTGATGCATTTTTAAATGATCCGTCTTGCGAAACAGGACCAAACAACGTAGCAAACGAAGCTGACAAACTAGTACCTAGTTCTTTTAAACTTTTAAATGTTTCACTTTTTAGAAAGTTATCTGTTATAAACTTTGATAGATCAGCAACAGCTTGTTGGAACCCTGCAAACGCAGAGGTAACTGCATCTCGTTGTTCTTGTTCTTCGATTATTTTATCAACATTAATTCCTGCGGCTCTTGAAAACCCTCCGAGTGTATCAAACAATGCACCTAGAGGTGTACCTTGTAATAATCTCATTTCGGCTGGGCTAAACTGGCTTTTGATACTGTCTCTAATATCAGGAGCAAGAGCACTAAATTGTCTCATAAACTCATTTGGATCCATGTTCTCAGCATTTTTCATAAGATCTGTAAACGCCTTGCCGCCATTTACTTGTTGTAGTGCTATACCTAGATCAGTTAGTCCGCCTGTGCCACTTGAAATTTGAACTAAATCGTCTGTAAACTGTCCGCCTAGAGTTTGTGCAGCAAACGCAAGGTTATTAGTTAAATCGTCAGCACCTTCTCCGGCTCTTGCTAGTAATGACTGAAACTGAGAACTTTCTTGTAGTGCTTCAGTTTGATTTAAAAATTCTTTTCTACTTGCGCCGGTTGCTTTTGCTAACAAATCAATTTGTTTTAGATAATCTGCACTACCTTCAATTAGTTCTCGATTGGACATGCCTTGCAGCATACCCTGGCGTTGCATATTATTTGTATAGGTTAGGAACCCTTCGTTTATTTCTCCAATTGAGAAACCCATATTAAAAAGTGTTTCACCTAAATCGCTTGAACGCAATCCATGCGACACTTCTGCAAAACGTTTAGCACCTTCTTGTACACTGCCACTTAAAAAACGCATTGTAGTAGAATTTGCGTTTACAGTTTCGTAAAAATCTGTCATTGCCATTCCGCTGGTTGCAGCTACTTTGTTCATTTCAAAAATACTATTACCAAATCCTGCACCAACTTGACTAAGTTCTCTAAACTGATGTGTGCTTGCATCTGCAAAACGTATTAGAGATTTCATTGTGCTAGGTAAAAACTTCATTGAGTCAGTGAAGTCACTTACTCCGCCAACACCGTCTTTTAAAACCTTTGTGTATGTATCAAATGCCTTTGCGCCGGCTTGTGCTGCTTTGCCAAGTACACCAACATTATCTGAACCTTTTTTGATTGCAGCATTGTGTGTTTGCCTTAGTTTTGCTTCAGCTTGGGCAGCCGATCCTTGGCCACGCTGTTGCTGGCGTGTTAAATCAATAAGTTTTAGTAGGGTTGCTTCACTAGCAACGCCCTGAGGACCGCCTACATTTAAAATTTCTGTTTCTGCCACGACTGTGTTCCTAAATTAACTGCGCACTTAAATACATAGATATATACTTAACAAAGTATTTATCCGGAGAAATTATGACTGAGATTAAACCAAATCCACTGATGAAACATTTTCGTCAGCCTAAACTATATATCGACCTACCTAGCAAAGGTTTGTTCTATCCGCAAGGTACAATCGAATTAACCGAAGATGGTAAAGTTGCAGTGTATGCTATGACAGCTAAAGATGAAATTATGATTAAAACACCAGATGCTTTGTTAAATGGACAAAGTACAGTAAGTGTAATTCAAAATTGCTGTCCTGGTATTAAAAACGCTTGGTTAGTTCCAAATATTGATCTCGATGCATTGTTAACGGCAATACGTATTGCTACATACGGAGAGTCACTATCGTTAGAGTTTACTATTCCGGGTACTGAAAACGAACGTGCATTTGAAGCAAATCTAGTTGAAATCTTAGACGAATTAGTTGTTAACGAATATCAAACTAGTTTTACACATAACGAATTTACAATCGAAACTGCTCCAATGACGTACAAACAGTTTACCGATGTTGCTCTTAAAACATTTGAGGAACAGCGTATTCTTAAAATTGTTAACGACGACGACATGAGCGAAGGTGAAAAGATTCAAAAGTTCAACGAAACATTTCAGCGTTTAACTGATATTAATATTGCTAATGTGTTTAATAGTGTAAAGTCAATTACAGTTGACGGAAATACTGTTACCGACACAAGACACTTAGCTGACTTTTTAGAAAATGCTCCAGTTGATGTTTACAAATCAATTCTCGATCATGTTGATGAACAAAGAAAAAAGTTTACAGTTAAGCCAAGAAAAATTGTAACTAGCGAAGAGGACAGAGCTGACGGTGCTCCAGATACTATGGAAATACCAATCAACTTTGATGCTTCAAATTTTTTCGCATCAGGATCTTAGCACTTTCAGTTGAAGACATTCTTAAAGAAGTTAAGGTCCTTGAAGACGAAGTAAAACAAATTAGATACGATATGGCAAAAATATGCTGGCACATGCGAGGATCTCTATCTTATGATGATGCATATATGCTTTCGCCAGATGATAAAGAAGTTATATCTAAACTAGCCACAGAAAATCTAGAGACTGCTCAAAAAACTGGACAGCCTTACTTTTAAGTTTTAGTTACTGTGTATCCTGCTTTTTTCAACATGTCAGAAGCTTTTTGGATTGCTGGATCAATTTTAGCATTTGCTGACTTAAATTTTGGATCAGGTGCTGCAAACTTTCCTTTACCAAATCCTGCTGCTCCGCCATAACCTTTTTGTACAACCTGTTTGATAATACCACGCACTTCACGTTTAGTTAATACATCTTGGCCTTCTGCTTCACTGTACATACTTGACATTGCTGCCATACCTTGACGTTGTTTTTCTAAACCTGCTGCCTTTTCTGCATCGGCTTGTGCTGCTGCTTTAGCATCTGCTTTGGCTTGACGCTTGTCAGCTTTTGCTGTTTGACGATCAGCTTTTTTATTTCCTTTGGTTTTTAGATTAGCAATAATTGGCGCTGCAACATTGCCATAACCTTTTTGATCAAAGTATTTCAAAACAGCATCAGCTGTTGCTGTCTGTCCAGATGTTTTTAAATATGTAAGTAGTTCAACTTCTAGCTGACGTGCTTCGTCTTTGGTAGCACCTTTGGCTGCTTTACCAGCTTTTTTCATCATCTTAGCTTTTTTAGTAAATGGAATCACTTCATCTAGTTCTTGATCTTCAGCAATAATTTGAAATACGTTCATCGTAGTACATCCTTGTTTGTGTTACTATTATTTATACAATTACTTGTATATCTGTTTGACAAATGCTTCGTCATAGGCTTCTGAACCGCCTCTATCGCGAAATCCAAGACCAATTAATATTTTATCATCTTTTGATTCACAAGTGCTTGCCCATCCTAAAGTGTTTGCTGCCTGTATAACTTTGCCAGATATAATTGCATTACCAATAGTTCGATCTAGCACCCAAACAATTCTTGGTTGTCGAGTTGTATCAGACGATTTTGCTCCAACCGGAAGTGTAAATTCTCCGTTGTAGATAGCAGTAACTTTTTTTGGGTGAGATATTTGATTATATTCATAATCTACAATCATCTCTTCAAGTAGTTTTAAGTCTTCATGGTCAAAGTCTGTTAACTGATAACCATCACTATTATCTTGATTACGCTCACACTTTTGACACTGTCCACTGTTTCCAGTTTTCCAACAACTATGTAGATCATTTGATTTTTTAACAAGAGCTCTTAGCAAAGGTGATGACATAATAACTTTCAATTATCAAGATGAACTAACGTTCATCTGTGTATCGCTATCGCTCTACACATTTTTATTATTTATAATATTTATAATAGCATATCACGTAAGTGATATGTTTAAGTTTCATGTAGATCGTTTCAGTCAGACGGAACCTGTTACGGTCCCATCTTTCTCAAAAAAAACTTCATGTGAGTCTTATCCAGCCGAGAACTTGGAAGTAGGTAATTGTTTATACACAAAGTACAATGGGCTCTGACCTTTCCCAACCTACGTCGACATCGCTTACGCTACCTCTTGCTTCGTTCCTATTGCTAAAGAGTTTTTATGTACTGTGTTTGTGTTTTTTGACTGCCAACATGCAATCTATATCAACTAGTGAGCCCAATTTGTTTGGTGGCTTCCACACTCTGGTGTGTCAATCAATATGTACGTGTGCTTCTATACGAGAGCTTTTTCCACAGCGGTATTTTTATTCTGG
>Ga0228676_1000344_pt1:7500-11414 | contig 11414 bp, 8 predicted proteins | sample 48D_rmetaG_FD_182782 | JGI IMG/M metagenome (GOLD analysis project Ga0228676, IMG submission 182782) | Seawater microbial communities from Monterey Bay, California, United States - 48D_r | ecosystem: Environmental > Aquatic > Marine > Coastal | place: USA: California | collected...
CTAAACCCTTCAGATAGATCGCACCACTCGCACCAGCCCATCCGCAAGCAAGTAACTGAGGTTACAGCCTGCTTACCTCACCCGACGCTCTCAAGACACAGTAAGCAGAACGGCAAAAGAGAGCTGGGACAGCTCGCCAATGCACGCCCTTAACAGATATTCGCCACCAAAAATCCGAAAATTCAAGGTAACTCGCACGAGTGCGCGACACTCAAGCCCACAGTGAACTGTGGTCTCGTATGTCGATCCGTTTTCGAACTGACGCTAGAGAACAGTTGGCAACCTTCCAACCAAGCCTTCAGAGAACTAAAGGCATTGTCGCAAATCCCGTCAGCGCAAAACCCACATTGTGGAGCCAACCCACATTGAGCTAAGCCAAGAAGTAAGTGAATAGGCAGGCACCTGCAGAGTATGCAGACCTATGCTATTCAGGCGCTTAAAACTTGGCAGCAAGGCAAGGCAAGAACCTTTAGCGAGCTAAAGGAGAAACCAACTGAAATTCTTCAAAGAACGTATCTATGAAGAAATTCTCAAAGCAACGATTCCCCAGGAGTAAACTCGACTGAGGAACCCACTCGCACGACAAGCCAAATCGGAGCCAGGGAAAGATTAACGAAAGGGCCCTTGAAAAGAGCCCTCACGACAGCCTCACCGATGTGTTTTCGCTTCCAGTAAACCGGTAAACCAGTAAACCATCCACTCGCCCATAAAGGGCTACCCACCCTAAAAGGGTGCGACCAAGACAAGAGACCACAGTAAAGGGTCCCTACGGTCGATCGGTAAAGTTTCCTTTCATTCAACCAGCATTCAACCCGAATTCGGCTCATCAAACCCAACATCGCAACGGTGAAATGAGCAATGATAATGGGGCGAGTGCAACTATTATCATCACCATTATTCCACCGAGGAAGGACTACTTACTATGAGGCCTACTATGGACGCTACAGTGAAACATTGAGCGATTTCTCTACGATGGAGAACCTACTCGGGATCACTAACGCACCCGTTTCAGCCAAGCCGGCATGCCTACTATATAGTACTGTCTTTAATAGAGAGCCACAATAGTGAAGCCTATGAGCCTGAGCTCTAGCGTAGGTTCACTAAGCGACACAGTACTATATGCTCTACTGTACATTATACGAATAAGCAGTGTCTCTAATACTGTATTATACTATGCACTGTCTCTTTACTGAGCGCTGGCCGTTGCACCTGAATAGTAACCAATGTTCGCCCCGAAGGACTCGCCCCGAAGGGCTACTCACCCTAAAAGGGTGCGACCAAGACAAGAGACCACACTAAAGGGTCCCTCTTAGGTCGACCGGTCACCAACACGCTCAATAAAGCAGAAACCCATCAATAGTAACTACAGTGTAAGCCCACTAACCCGCACGCAACACAGCCTCACGTAAGTATACACTGCAACTCATAGTAACTAGAATTCTCATTTCACGAACATACACCTCCCTATATATAGTCACTTAAAAATTACAAGCATTAATGCGCGCGCAAAGATTAATGCATTAATGCGCGAGACAAATTTTTCGCAAATTTCAAGATTTTTATCTCGCCATATCTTCGGCGCATTTCAAAATTGTGTTAAAAATTTTATACTGTTTTAAAGAAGAGGTCTAGACGGTTTTAACAAGGTATAATTTGTCACTTAAAAACAATCTGGCGAGAAGATACGGCCGTTCAAACATAGCCAATTTTTCGAAAAATGCCAAAAAATGCCGAAATTGTGCCTCGGCTCAACTGGCTGTTTTTTCTTAGGCATCTAAAGGGCCCTATAGCTTCCGATCTGATTGGATTCACAAAAAGTGGTATATACCATTCGAAAGCTGAGGAAAAATGCTAAAATATGAGCACTAACTTTGGGAATTCAATGACGGGAAGTTAGTTGTCGAGAATTTAATGTAAAATGTAAATTTCCGTATTTTTCGAAGGCGAGCGTGTCATTTTCGATCGAACGGAATTTCGCTATTTTTGATATTTTTCGAGTACCGAGTAAAACTTCGTCAAGTTTGAAAATCCCAACAAATTGTACATCATTCGAAAGATATTTTCAAGGGCTTTCAGGAAAAGTAAAGTTTTTGATACAAAACAAAAGCAATCAAAAGATATTCAATTTCGAAAATCTCCAAAATGAGCCAAAAAATCTGTTTTTGGCGCAACTAAGTTTCATTAAAAATGGTAAACTTAACTTGTTCCCCTTGTTACCATTTTTTAGTATGTTTTTAATGGATATATAGGCTACATGTACCCACTTATTTCAGCCCTCTAGCATATATACTTTTTGAGTTACATGCCAAAGAATCAGGATTTTCACCGACAATTCGGTGATTTTTCGAGCAAAATCGGGTTTTTTTCCACCTTATTGCCATTTTTATCGAAAAAAACTTATACCACCGTGTAGCTGAAACTTTGCGACATCTTTTAGCCGGAAAAATCAATCACAGATCTTACCTAGAGGTGAAATAATCCCTACTTTACACACGGCGCGAAAAACACTTTTTCGAAAAATCGATAGATTTTGGCGCGCTGTGCTTTCTTTCGCGTCCGATTTTCGACCTGCTCGTAAAGCTTTCGAAAGTTTTCCATGTTTCATTATTTCGCAGTACTTTGAAGAGAGCACACGTTACGTTATTTACATCGTTTTAAAGTATCATTTGAAAGATGGCAGCAAAGCAGACAACCCTCGGATTGGTGATTGAAGCGATCCAGACCAGAAAGGACAGGGGAGGCTCATCTCGAGCAGGAATCAAGAACACGATTCAGGCGAAAACTGGAAAAGATCTCGCAAATCATCTTTTGAGGAAAGCAATCGAGACTGGTATTGCGAAGAAAATGCTCGTAAAGAGTGAATCTGGCGCAAAGTTCAAGATCGGAGAGCTGCCTAAGCCAGCGAAGAAGCCAGCGAAGAAGCCCGTAAAGAAGCCTGCGACTGCTGCAAAGAAGCCCGCGGCAAAGAAGGTGAAGAAGGCTCCAGCGAAGGCGAAAACTGCAGCTAAGAAGGCAAAGACACCTACCAAAGCAACGAAACCAAAGGCAGCTAAACCAAAGAAGAAGACCCCGAAGAAGCCAGCCGCCAAGAAACCAGCCGCCAAGAAGGCTGCACCAAAGAAGAAAGCTGCACCCAAGAAGAAGTGAAAATCTTTACTCGGTTGCACGTCCTTCACTTAAAAGGCTATTTTCATAGCCACATGTTTGAAAAAGTAACGAGAAATTGTCCCATTTACTAATTCGATCCGTTTTTTTCGACGGAAATGCTCATATTTGTAGTCGTTACTGCAAAATATAGCGTTAGTACGAGTCCAGCGGAAAACTTTTCTGCACATCAAATCAAAGCGGTTTGAGAACAGAACCCCCCTACGTGACTTGGCCTTTTAGAAAAGTTAAGAAAAAATTTCTAAATTCAACGAAAAAAGAAAATACAGTGAAAATAAGAAGTGGCTCAAGTGGCTGAAAAGGGAAACGAGCAAAATAAGATTCGGCTCAACTGGCTGAAAAAGCAAACGACCAATCAGATTCGAGAAAAAAAGCAAACGTCCAATCAGAATCGAGAAACGCGTTTGATTGACAGCTCGTTCTCGTACCCCCATTTACGGCCCTGCGTGGAACCAACTCGACGCTCCAATCAGATTGCCCGAAATTCTCGAACCTGATTGGACGTTTGCTTTGATTGACAGCTCGAAATTCCCGTCGCATCGTTCGAGCGATCTGATTGGTCGTTTGCTTTGTTTTGATTTTTTCGAGCGATCTGATTGGTCGTTTGCTTTTTCAGCCAGTTGAGCCGAATTTTATTTTGCTCGTTTCAACGAGCTGTCAATCAAACGCGTTTCTCGATTCTGATTGGACGTTTGCTTTTTTTCTCGAATCTGATTGGTCGTTTGCTTTTTCAGCCAGTTGAGCCGAAT
>Ga0228676_1000387_pt1 | contig 10818 bp, 10 predicted proteins | sample 48D_rmetaG_FD_182782 | JGI IMG/M metagenome (GOLD analysis project Ga0228676, IMG submission 182782) | Seawater microbial communities from Monterey Bay, California, United States - 48D_r | ecosystem: Environmental > Aquatic > Marine > Coastal | place: USA: California | collected 2016-11-02
TTAAACGTGTCTGAAATAAAACTAAAATCTAATCCAGCGTTGGTAGATATATAAATACCCGATTGTGAGGCAAAATAAATAGTGTTTGGCGCGTTATTGGAAACAGCTACTGTTGCTGAAGCATTATCATTTTGACTAATAGTAGTAGTAGAGTAATCATTGGTTAAAAGATTATTGATGTAAACTTCATTTTTCTGAGAATTATTATAAGCATAAACAATATCATTATTGGTTGGGTGAAATTCTACTTGCACTATATCGCCTGTAGAAATTATTTTTGTCCAAGAACTAAAATTATTGGTAGTTTTATATAAACCATCAGAGGTGCCTACTAATAAAAGATCTACAATTGATGGATGGCATCTTACAGTATAAATTCTAAAATTTGAACCCATACCCCCAAGACCCAGATTTGTTGGATTAAAACCTGTTTCAGTAAAAGAATCACCTCCGTTTAAAGATTCGTAAATTCCATAAGAATAATTATTATTAGCATTTTGAAGCGCTACATACACGTGATTATAATCTGACGGATCTACAGTTATTGAATTAACTCCAGAAGCGGGGAGAGTCTCAGTACTTGATGATTGCCAAGTTGCCCCCTCATTTTCTGTTTTCCACAGACCACCACTTCTAGAACAACTGTAAATTTGTTCATTATTATTTGGATTTACGTAAAAGTCTTCTACTCTACCCATTCCTGCGGCATAATGCCCCGTTATATTATTTATTGCTAATGGTCCAATTTCTCTCCAACCGCCAGTTATTGATGAGCTATTTAATTGTTCTACTCTATTAGACATATTTTTCTTGTATGCCTTTATAGCAAACTCTGGGTCTACAGATAACCTATCTCCAGATGGGTAATACTTGTGTTCATTAGCTACAGCCCACCGCATAAATTGTTTATATCCAGTCCCTTTTTTGGTAACATCTATTGTCTTAAAGTAACTTTCTGCTTCTTTTATTACATCATAAAAATTAATAGAATTATCATTTATCATCTCTTTATATTTTTGACTGTATGCAATATGTTGATATAAGAAAATGAATGTAAAAAGTAAAACTATTTTAAATAGTTGTTTCAATTTCATAAAATTTGTTGTTGGATTCTAAAAAATGTGGTTTATCATAACGTTTTTTGTGTTTGATTTCGTTGTGTATTTCAGCAACTAAATTAGCAAATACAAACCGAATATAAAACATGCAAGAATTTCCGTAAGTAGGCTTAAACTAGCAATAAATTAGAATCGTATTTGGTAGTGTTTATTTTACTAAATGTAAAGTTTATTTGTCATTTAGTATTATTTAATTTACATTTGCTCAAAAAATACATGTGTATAATATGAAGTTAAATTTTTTATTTCCAAGTAAGTTTAAAAGAATTGGGTGGTTTACTCTAATTCCATCTGCAATTATTGGTCTGTTAATACTTATTTATGAATACGAGCCAAGTTTTTTAGATTTTAATGTCCCTGCAATTTTTGTTGATGAATTGTTTTCTGTCAATAGGAAAACTTTCAGAATGGTTGCTAATAATATTCTAAATGAAATTCTAGGTGTTTTGATTATTATCAGTACATTTTTAGTTGCTTTTTCAAAAGAAAAGTCAGAAGATGAATACATATCTAAAATTAGATTTGAATCTTTGGCTTGGGCAGTTTATTTTAATTATGCTATTCTTATATTAACACTTTTATTTATTTATGATTTCGCTTTTTTATGGGTTATGGTGTTCAATATGTTTACGGTCTTACTATTTTTTATAGTTAGATTTAATTGGCAAATCTCTAAATTAAAAAAATCAGCTTCTTATGAAGAATAGCATCAAGGTAGAAAGAGCAAAAAAGAATATTACCCAAGCTGAATTAGCTAAATTGGCAAAAGTTAGCAGACAAACAATTAATGCAATGGAATTAGGGAAATATGTTCCGTCAACAGTTTTAGCTTTGAGATTAGCTCAAATTTTTGAAGTTGAAATAAGCGGAATTTTTACTTTAGAAGATTCCGATTGGGTATAGGTCATATTGCTGCAAACGTTTTGGAATATGCCCCGTTGTTTTAGCTAATGAGCTATATTAATTGTTACAGCCTGTAAATTATCTTGTGAAGATATTATTTATCTAATCTTCTCAGCAATTTTAGTTAAATCACCATCATTGTAATGTTGTAATGAATTCCCACAATGAACAATAATGATTTCCTTATCTGGAATAACATAAATGTTCTGCCCTAGATTTCCATTGGCAAAAAACTGAAAAGTCGAATCACAATTAGTATTCCCCCACCATTGATACGAATAATAGTTGTGTTTACATCCACTACCTAACCAATCCGGGTAATGATCACGAGAGATGGTTTTATCCTCTCTTGTTGATTTTACTGCCCAATCTTCTGAAATAATTTGATTGTCATTCCAATTACCTTTATTTAGAAAAAGGCGCCCAAATCGGGCATAATCTATAGCTCTTGCAATGAGTCTACTTGGCATGTATTCAAAACCAGATTCTTTACTGTCTATTGAAAACAATGCATCGTACTCCATTATTTGAGACCATAGTTTTTCTTCTAGATATTTTGAGACAGTCTTTCCGGTTGCACGTTCAATAATTAAACCTAGGTAACTTGTATTATAGTTATTGTATTCAAATGCTTTACCAGGTTGAGATTCAACCTCTAACTTTTCTAGCAATATCTTTCGGACCTTGGGATGGTAGTACCCAATTACTTCATCGTTCCAAGGTGCATGAATATTGATAATGGGTAAAAAATCAGTGTTGTATTTAAGACCTGAGCGCATTTCGAGAAGATTCTTAATAGTTATCTTCTCAAACCGTAGGTCACGCTCTATTAATTCAGGTACATAAAGAGTCAATGGATCATTAACGCTTTGAATCAACCCTTCATCAATAGCTGCCCCAATCAAAAAGGAAATAAATGATTTGGCGACTGATTGCGAATGAAAATATGAATCTCTGGAAAATCCATTAAAATACCGTTCATAAAGTATGGTATCTCTTTGAATGAAAATTAAAGCAGTAGTTTGCGATTGTTCTGCCCACTGATCAAATGTATTGAAACCTGAGTTTGAAACTCGTTCATCAAACAATGATTCTACATAAGTCTCTTCGAACTTTTCTTCAAAATGGAAGGTATTTGTCGCCCCTTTTATTACCCTGTTCTCAAAGTTTTTGTAGTCATACACATCCGCCACATTCATCGTAATTGTGCGATAAACATAAACTGGTGAATATCTAACCGACAGAATTACTAATAACAATAGAATCAGAATTATTGGAGATGCTATGACTATTTTAAATACTCTTTTCATGGTTGATCTTTCTCGTTTTATTCAATTGTTTGTTATTGGCTGTAACGTATTGGTTAAACTGCGTTTTAATGCAGTTTAGGTTTTGTTGTGTTTCTAAATATAATAAAAATTAAGTACGAGAAAGATAGAGTTACGATTGCTAGAATTTTTTCGAAAAGTGTTTTTGCAAAAATATTTCCAATTGTATTTAAACCGAATAGAATTAGGAATACCCATAAAATGATATTTATTACTTTCATTGGAATCAAGGCGGGAAGTCGTTCATCTTTTATGGATAAAACTAAGCCAAGAAAGATATTGAATATAATAGAGATTGTCTCGAACACATACATTTCTGAATCATTCTCTAACCTGCCTCCCCATGTTATTTCGTAGGGTATAATCTTGGTAAGAATAGCCAAATGAAAAAGAGTTATTATAGTGATTAGCCATAGCATAATTTTGATGGCAAGTTTGGATGTCATATCAAGTATAATTTTGGTAGCTCTAATGAGCTGTTTTTATTCATAGCCTAATCGTAAACACTTATTTGTTTAGATATAGATATGAAATAATGAGTAGAATAAATGATAATCCAGAAGAAATAGAGCGAACTAGATTGAAATTATTCCATTTGATTTCGATACTAGATCGCAAGACCTTCAAGTCATTTGAGGACATAGTATCTAAGTTACTTTTATCTAGTACTTCGTTTAAAGGAATATTGCCTAAAACGGTTACAGCAAAAACACCTATCCAATAGATTGAAAAGCAAGCAGTAAACAACCAGAAAACCGTATTGGGAAACTGTTTGAAATAAAGGATAGGAAGAATTCCTGTTGTTATGACAGCTCCCATAAATAGCGCCTTAAAACTTTGGTTTAAGATCACGCGATTCATGGATTGAAAAGCCCGTAAATATTCGAGGTCGGTTAAGTTTCCTATACCAGGTTTTACAGCATTTGACCAGGTATAGAATATGCCAGCCATTATTCCTGTAAGAGCAATGGCGAGGGCTAGAATGATTGTTTCAGTTTTCATGATTAATATGGTTTATACAGCTTCAGTTTCTGTGAGCTTTTTAAGTTTCATTTTCTTGATGTACCCTTTAATAAGACTTATGAACCAAGGAACCCCATATCCATTTTTGTGCAAATGGTCTGCGCCAAATTGGTAAATAGCTTGATTCCCCTTGATGCCATGACCATCTAGTAGTCGATTGTAAAAATTGAATAAACAACCAATCAATATTAAATCTTGCAAATCTTGTTCGCTCCAACCTTCACGAAAGATTTTATCTGCATCTTCCTGAATGAGTTTACTAGGAGAAAGCGTAAGTTTCTTGAGGTATTGAAAAAGTGGTTTTTCATTTGAAGCTACTGGAGCACTGTCAATATCTTCTACTAGTGCCTCTATTGTTTCTTGAGAGACACCGAAATTTTTAGCAACAGCAGCATGTGACCCATAGCAAAAAGAACAAGCATTAAGTCCTGAAACAAAGGCTGCAAATACTTCCTTTTGGGCAGGACTAAAAGAGGATTTACCCCTCATGATATTTTGAGAAGCTTTGTCTAGAGGACCTAATCGTTTTCTGTCGTTCCATGTGATATCTGTAATGTCTGATAAGTCGTCTAAATGTTTTAGAAATGGCATAATTGTGATTTTAATTTATGAATGATTAATGGTGAATTTGGAAACCCGAGCATAGATATTATTGTTAGTTTAGGCTCCTAAACCGAGTAAGATGTATACTTTCATTTTTTTTAAACAAAAGTATCCAAGCCTCATCTGAAGAAATTGAACAAATCCGACAAAGTAGTTTGCTGGCTAAAGGGTTTTAAAGTAAAATGAAGGAGTTTGGCCTGTGTAGCTTTTAAAAGTCCGAATAAAGTGAGATTGGTCTGAGAAACCGCTGTCCAACCCTACATCTGTCAGTTTTTCGAACTTCGCTTCTGTGAGCTGATTGAGAGAAGATTGGAATTGAATTATTTTAGAAAACTGTTTCGGTGAAAGCCCAACATAAGCCTTAAAACGTCTTTCCAGCGTACGTTCAGTTAGCGGCAGTATATCCAATAAAGCTTTGATTTTTATTTGTCCTTCACTCTCTATAATCAAGGAGATGGCTTTTTGTACAGTATCATTTTCATACACGTTATGAGACTTAATAAGTGCACGCATTAAGGTTGAAATGATGTTAACTTGTTCTTTCAAACCTTTAGAGCTTTTTAATTTTTGCTGAAAGCTGTCTATGTCAACGTAGTCGATTTGGAGTAGATCATAGCACTCATCATTGAGCACCTTAGGGTCTATGTTAAGTAAATATTTGGAGGCGAAAGGGTAGAGTTGAACTACTACATAATTGTGAGGTCCTTTAACATCTAACGAAATGGGATCAATCGTTTGTCCGTATAAAAATAATTCTGAAAGGGCTTTCCCTTTAGGTAGCAGATGGAAGCCATTTGCTGACTGTTGGAACATAATCCCTGGGTATCCATCAGCGTATAGTGGAATATTGGTGTGCGAATCCGTGCTGGAGTTTTCTCCGAACATTATGCAATTTACATAAGGCGCTAAATCTGGTTCTATATGGAATTTAGTTTTTATCAACGATACTTTTTTAATGACATATGACGGAATTGTGTATGGTTAGTTGCGTGGTTTAAATACTAAAGTTATTTAATAAAAACACAGATTGAAAGCCCTCCTGGACTTTCATAAGTGAACCACAATAACCCAATTAATTTTACACGGTGTTGTAAACAGTTACTTTTTAATTATTTTTTTTGAAACTATTACGGTATTATCATCATTCAATAAAGATGCTAAATAAACCCCTCTCTCTAAATTGGAAAAATCTATTTTTAAAAAGTTTTGTTGAGATGAATTGTCAATTTTTAACACTTCAACTCCTAATATATTATGAATTAGCACTGTATTGAATTTTAAAGCGCTATTAACAGTTGCGAAAGTTGAAACAGGATTTGGGAAAATCGATAAATTTTTAGGATTTGTAATTTCATTAATCGACAAGGAGCTTTGAAGAAGGGCCTCATATGCATTAACTCTACCATAACCATAATAAATATCAAAACCTGAAATATCTTCGGAAATATTTCCTAATTGGTCTTCTGCGGTACTTCTAATAATACTTCTAATATCATCGGGTGTTTTATCAGCATCTTGTGCAAGTAATAATGAACTAAGCCCTGTAACTAAAGGTGCTGCTTGTGATGTTCCACCCCAATAGAAATTATAATTAGTATCCGATTGATGGTCTAGACCATAAATATAATTTCCTGGCGCAACAACATCAATATGATTTCCATAATTACTGCCACTAGTTGTACTCCAAAAAAATGGGGCTGAACGTTCGTCATTGGGATTTGTTGCACCCACTGCAATTGTATTTTGATAACCTGCAGGGTAAAAAGTGGTATTGTTGTTTTCATTCATCATACAAGCTACAACAGTTACTCCATTGTTATAGGCATAATCAATCGCATCTTTCATAGAGCTAGAAAATCCTGAACCTCCTACTGACATATTGATAACTTTCGCACCATTATCAACAGCATAATAAATACCATCTGTCCACCAAGAATAATAACCAGAGTTATTTTCATCTAAAATTTTTCCAATCATTAATTTACAATTCCAATCAACTCCAGAATACCCTAGGTTATTATTTGAATTTGCTCCAATTATTCCTGTAACGTTTGTTCCGTGTCCATGATCATCTGTTGGGTCATCATCATTATTTGCAAAATCCCAACCATTTATATCATCAATATAACCATTGTTATCATCATCTATACCATTCAATGTTTCGTTAGGATTCGTCCATAGTCTTCCGCTAAATTCTGGATGGTCTAATTTAATACCAGAATCTAAAACTGCAACGATAATAGACTGATCTCCTTGCTCTATATCCCACCCAAGGTCCATGTCTATATCTGCATCGTTTGTAGCCGACGATAGTGAAAATGTTCCATCATTATACAAACCATATTGTCTTGAAAAGTATGTGTCGTTAGGAATTGATTGCAATTTTATTTTTTTACCACCTCCTACACCAATAAAATCGGGTTCTACATATTCAAATAGATTTGAGTTCTTGTATTGTTTGATTAAGTGATCAATATTTTGATTTGATTCAAAATTGAGAATATAAGTATCTTTCTTTTTCTTGTTCCCACTTAATATTATGGACTGCACCCTATTTTTTTTATTTATGTTATCCAGTTCCTCATGATTAAATTTTTTATCACTTTGTGGGATTCTATATTCTACACCAATACTTGATTTAAATTTAATAATTAGCCTATTATTATTAATCTTTTTTGTAGTTTGAGCAAAAGACCCATATTGGAAAAGTATAAATATTAACAAAAATAATTTTTTCATATTTCTTAGTTTTAATTGTTTACAATGTATTGGTGTATGATCTCGTTGCATTGTTAAGTACTAAAGTTAGCAAATAAAAACCGAATAGAAAATACGTGAGTATTTTCGTAAGTAAGCTAAAACCCAGCAATTAATTATACACGGTGTTGCCATTTCGTTGTTTTCTATAATTCAGATTATTTGATTCGATTTCGTCTTTAACTTTTCAGAGTTAGAGTAAGTAATTCTTCTATATGTTTTGTCATTTAATTCCGCTACGCAATGGCTATTTTGTTTTTAATTCTAAGTTTCTTTTAAAAAAGCCATTTAAATATTTATAAATCATAATTAACACAAAAAATAAATTCAGAGTCCAAATACCTGAACCAACAAAAATCAACTGCTTCGCTTTAGAATTAAATTCATTGAATTCACTAAATTCCGAGATTACTGCTCCTAGAAAATAAAGATTGATTAGAAAGAAAATGATTCCGAAAGTTAGTCCCGAAATTCTATTTTTAAAAAATATTTGAAGAACTAATAATCCCACAATTCCAATAAAAATTGGATTAATATAAAATGGCGGTGAGTATCCCGCTAAAATCGATAAAATTATAAAGTAGTATTCTGGTGATTTTAAAAGTATTGATTTCATTTTTCGTTCATTTTTTATTTAGGGTTGAGTTCATTCCGCAATGAATGGCAACTGGTTATATCCAAACAAAAGCTTGTGTTAATAGCTATATATTTCGGGATAACACAACTTTTTGCTTGTCATTATTTATTTTATTTAACTTCTGTAATGCAACATCCAAAGGGTTTTGTATTTCCATCAAATCCTTTCTTTGTATTATTGGCGTTTAATAATCTTATTTTGTGAAATTAGTACACCCTTGTTTTCTATATGGTAATAGTATATACCATTACTGAGGTAGCTTAAATTAATTTCTAAATTATTTGAGTCTAATTCAAAATACCCTACAGACTGCCCTAAAGAATTGTAAATTATAAATTCTAAAGATTCAGTTTCTGACGGATCTAATGCAATAGTTATAATGCCATTTGTAGGGTTTGGATACACTAAAATATGTTCTTGCAAACGTGCAACATCTTTTGTTGAGAGCGTTTCTGAACTTGCAATCCAGTTACTCGCCAAACTATTGTCCGAATTTAAATCAACTAGTTGCAAATACGGCCCATCTCCGTCTGCACTTTCGGGCCAAGGATCACTGTCTGTATACAAAACTTCATCTATAGTATTTCCGTAAGCATCCGATAAAATAATTTTATATGAGCTATTGCTTAAATCTCTTGTAAATTCATCAAAAGGGGCAAAACCATAGAAATCTTCAAATGCAGTAGCATCGCCACTTAAATAAATCTTTTCATTTGCTGTCACAGTAGCATTAGATAGAAATTGATATGAAACCCCTAACTCTCTAATGTAATATCCTGTTAAATCAATAGTTAGATTGCTGTTGTTGGTTATTTCAATAAACTCTAATTCTTTACTAGAATAGCCTCCTTCCTCTAAGGGTTTATAGTGTATTTTACTAATCACTAAATTAGGAACAAAGACATCAGAACAGTCATTTGGAGAACCTATATTAGAGTTCATCCAATTAATACGGTTTAAAATCCAATCTTTCATGGCAATGATATTCACTTCTTGATCTGCTACCGTTGGCCAACCCTCTTGTGGAGGCCATCGTTGTAACTCTCTAGCCTGAGATTCATTCAAAACCTCTGCAAATTCATCGATAAGAGTACTAATTGTAATGTAGTTTAAGGCTTGATTTTCGGTAGTTAATTCAAACCAACGTTTAGATAAGTAACATTTAAAAGTGTTTTCTTGAAATAAGTCTTTCCAAAATTTAGCACCCATATTTTCATATTCAAATTGCCATACATCATAAAAACTTCTATCAAACCCAAACACAAATAAATCATTTCCATACGATAAATTATAATCCCATACAGGACCCGCTCTTAGTTTACCACCTCTATCTTTGTGAAAGAAGGTGCTAAATTGATATGAGTCTGGATTTGAAGCAATCTCTGCCACAATCATATAATCTACAAAACTAGGAACATCTATAATTGATGGGTAGCCATTAATTATTGAGGCATTTGCAAAGTTTGTTTGGGTTTCTAAGTCCCTAAAAACAGTTTCTATATAAGCTGCTTGTTCGGTAGTAATATCCTCTGTTTTTGGGTAATGATGCAAGAAGTCTGTTTCCCATCCTCCATAATTAGGCATGGTCCATGCCACTTCATCTCCTCCAGTTTTTTTATCTGCTTTAACGATGTATCCACCTGTTACCTCTGGTAAATCAGTATCTTCATCATCAATTTTTTTTAGATTAACCCTATCCGAATCTCTTTTAATTTTTTCGGTTAAAATATAAACTCCCTTATAGTCATCGTTAACAATTACTTCTATGTATTTAACCCTTGGTGCATAATTACCCATGCTGGCTGCTAAAGTATATGATAGATAGTCACGAACCATAGATGGATCATAAGCTAAAGAATTTAAAACCCAATCATTCTCGGAGGGCATCCCCAATAAACTAACATTATTATTAGAATCGTCGTCCTCTAAAAGAGTAGAAAATCCATATGGTTTTTTATCCAATTCTTGAGAGCTACTTCCTCTTAACTCTATTCCTATTCTGCCATTATAGTTTAAATAAGAATCATTGGTTATATCTGTTAAATAATTCCTAGTTCCGTCTGGTCTAAAAATAAGTTGCATGGTAGCTAGAATTTTTGGTTCATCCGGTATTTCAATGGGAGCATTGGTGTTAGGATCAATATCTGAAGTAATGACCATAATGGGCAAATTACTGTCGGTTAGAATTGTTTGTTGAGCAAATACAACCTGGTAAAAAAGGACTAAGAAAAATGATAGGACAATTGTTTTTTTATTCATAAAGAAAAAATATAGCAATGTTTTATAGAAGGTGGGTTCAAATTAAAAAGAATAGTTGATTTAAACAAAAAAACCACCGAATTCGGTGGTTTTTTGATTTGGATATTTTTTTAATTATAAATCAAACTTTATGCCTTGTGCTAACGGCAATTCATCAGAATAATTAATCGTATTTGTTTGTCTACGCATA
>Ga0228676_1000423_pt1 | contig 10438 bp, 10 predicted proteins | sample 48D_rmetaG_FD_182782 | JGI IMG/M metagenome (GOLD analysis project Ga0228676, IMG submission 182782) | Seawater microbial communities from Monterey Bay, California, United States - 48D_r | ecosystem: Environmental > Aquatic > Marine > Coastal | place: USA: California | collected 2016-11-02
TTTTCCTCTGTATGATCCAAGTCTTCCAGGAAAACATTTACCACAAGATTCTTCTGCTGAGAATTCAAATAAGTGATGAATGTATTCAGCCATGGAAAAATCTTTTGGAATACTTACTACACTTGCGTGTCCTAACATAAAACCTTTTGCAGTAAATTCTTGAAAGTCTAAATTTAAATTTTCTATTTCACTTAATGGGACAACACCTCCTAAAGGTCCTCCTATCTGAAATGCTTTAACTGGCTCTTTGTATCCTCCACCAATTTCATTGAATATTTTTTTCATGGGTGTTCCCATATCAATTTCATAAACACCTGGATTATTAAAAAAACTATCAAGACAAACAAGTTTAGTACCCGCAGATTTTTTGTTTCCAATAGAAGAAAATTTTTCTGAGCCATTTAATAAAATTCCAGTTGCAGCTGCTAAAGTTTCAACATTATTCACTACAGTTGGTTTTTTATATAAACCTTCTGTAACTGGAAAAGGGGGTCTTACATCTACTTCAGCTCGTCTTCCTTCTATAGATGCAATCAAAGCAGTTTCTTCTCCACAAATATAAGCACCTTGACCAATACAAATTCCTAAATCAAAAGAAAAATCAGTTCCTAAAATATTTTCACCTAGTAAATTTAATTTTTTTAACTCATTAATACAGCCATTAATCGCTTCTATAGATTTTGGATACTCTCCTCTTATGTATAAGACACCTTCATCACTTCCAATCACCATTCCACAAAGAACCATACCAAAAATAACTTTAAGTGGCTGATCTTCTAACAAGTATCTATCTGAAAATGCACCAGAGTCACCTTCGTCAGCATTACACAAAACATATTTTTTATCTCCTTTTGCTTTACTGCAAAAATCCCATTTCATTCCAGTTGGGAATCCAGCACCACCTCTTCCAGTAAGATTAGACTCTAATAGTGTTTTAATAATTTCTTGTTTGTCTGTTTTTAAAAATTTACTTAATTGCTCTTTAAATTGATCAGTCGATGATAATTTATCATCCATTAAAAAACTTGTTGTTGCATAACTTTTTGAGAAAAATTTATCTTGTTTAATCTCTTCACCTTTTAAAATTTGATCAATTTTTTCTATGTCTTTTCCTGCATAGTTTTCACCATCATAATGAAAAGCATTATTTTCATAGCAATGTCCTAGGCAAAACATTTCTCCAACTTTATCATCACCTAATTTTTCTTTTAAAGTATCTTTTAATTTTTCTTGAGTTCCTGCACACATACAAGCACTTCCATTACAAACAAATGCTTTTTTTTTTCTATGTGAAGGTCTTAAAAATTCGTAGAAACTTTCTGCACCATGAAGAGTGGAAACACCCAAGTTATGTTCTTTAGCAATTTCTTTAATATCTTTTGGGGTATCACTTAGAGTATTTTCAGATATTTGCTTAAATAGGTTATCTTTTAAGCCTATTCTACCTGATAAATTACTGATGTTTTTTGACACAATTACCCTCTTTTTTTATTAGCTCACAATAACTTTTTTGTTATTTGTGTAAATATTAAAACTATCCCTCTTTACGAAACCTACAAGGGTAATGTCAAATTTATTCGCTAAATCTATAGCAAGACTAGTTGGCGCACCAACACCAATCATTATTCCAATATCAGTCATTAAAACCTTTTGAACAAGTTCAAAATTCAGCCGTCCAGAGCAAGTTATGAATTGGTTTAATGGATTAATTTGCCCATTAACTAAAGTACAACCAATAAGCTTATCCAAAGCATTGTGACGACCTACATCCTCTTTGACAGAGATCAAATCACCACTACTGTTAAATAAGCCACTTGCATGAATACCACCAGTTTTACTAAATTCAGATTGATTTTCTCGAAGTACAGATGGGGAGTTAATTATAACTTCTTTTGATATTTTAGGCTGATCAGGATTTGTCTTATTATTTTTGATGATTTCTAGAGCATCTAATGAAGATTTGCCACAAACACCACACGAGGAGTTTGTCATAAAATCTCTCTTAATCTTTGAGATATTAATATTTTCTGAATTATTTAAAGTTGCTAATATTTTATTTTGAATATTGTATTGACCAACTTTATCACCCAAACTTTCTATACTGTCGATATCTTTAATATCTTTTATTAATTGTTCATTAAAAAGAAAACCTCTTACTAAATCTTCATCATCGCCAGGAGTTCTCATAGTAATGGATAAAATTCTTGTAACCCAATCGTCTTTTTCTTTAAATTTTATAGAAATTTCTAATGGTTCTTCAATAGAAATTAAATCCTCAATATTTTCAAATTTGCCAGAGTTAAATTTTAAAACCTTATATTTTGAATTCATGAATTACTTTAATGGATAATTTTTTCTAAGAATAAATTTGTTTATTAAAATAGCTAATAATAAAATTATGATACAACCAAAAATTATTGGACTTATTAAATATTCATAAGAAACACTTCCAATAATTACTATAATAGGATTTCCTCCTGCAGGTGGATGAACTACATTAAATAAAATCATTAAAGAAACGCCAGTACCCACTGCAAGTGCAATATTTATATAAATTGGTAAAGGTATATAGTTAACAAAAATTACCCCAACTAATGCTGTTAATAGATGACCAAAAAAAACATTCTTGGGTTGAGCAAATGGACTTTCTGGAAAACCAAATAATAAAACCATAGAAGAACCAAAAGAACCGGCAAGAAAATACCCCAATGTACTTTTATAAGTAAGAACAGTTAAGACACCAATTGTAAAAGCTGAAAAAAAACCTGCAATTAATGCTTTTTGTATTATTGGTTTAGTAATTTTAATCATTAAGTTTTTAAAGCTTTTAAAACTGTTCTAAGAGGTAGTAACAAACATTCTTTCCTTGCAATATTTTTTTTATCTAAAATTTCTTTAAAATCTTTCCAATGTTTTTCTAAAACAGTTTTTACATCGGTAAATAAATTTTCACTCGATATTGCAAAAGACTTGATTTCTTCTACATTTTTATCTTTTATCTTTCTCGAGAGTAAGCTAACTGAGGCTTGGCAATAAACACAAGATTTACATTGATAACCCATATCTTTTACCACATCGTCCTTCACAACTAGGCTAATTTCCATCTCATCTCCACATAAAGGATTTTTGTGTTTTGATTTATGTGTAAAATTTTCTAGCACCTTATGGTTATCAGTATGAGAGGCTATTTCTAAAATTCTAAGATCCATTATATTTCTTTAATTAAAGTCTTAATGTTTTATATTTTCTAAATGGATCATAGCAAGATTTTAGGCACAGTACTAGCCGGCGGAAAGTCTCAAAGATTTGGAGAAGATAAATCACAAGTTCAATTGGGCAACCAATTATTGATAGATTATGTTCTTGCTGAAATTATCGATGTATTTAATGAAATTATTATTGTCTCCAATAACCCCATAAAATTTAATCAATCTGGAAAAGTTTCCTTAATTAAGGATTTTAAAAATAATTTAGGGCCTCTCGGAGGTGTTTTGTCTGCAATGAAATGGATTAAAGAAAACAATAAAGACTATCAATGGGTTTCTACTTTTCCAACCGATACCCCATTTTTTAAAAAAAAAATATTAGAAGATTTCCTTAAAAAGATTAAACCTGAAGAGAGTAAACTTTTCTTTATTAAATCCAATAATACAAGACATAATATATTTGGTCTATGGTCTGTTGATTTAATAGATAAATTAGAAGAAAGTTTAGAAAATGGGGATAGAAAAGTTGAAAATTGGGCTAATAGTGTTGGTGTAAATATAGTTAATATGAACTTTGAAAAAAATGATCCTTTCTTTAATATCAATACAAAAGAAGATTTAGAAAAAGCTAAAAAATATATTTCATGATTAGTTACAACAGTTCTAAAAATATCTTAAAAAAAGGGATTATTAAGATTAAAGATGAAAAAATTAAAAGTATTAACTCATTAAATAGAGTTTCATCATCTAATATATATTCTACTATAAATTATCCAACTGGAGATAATGCTGCCTTTGATGGTTTTGCAATTCATTCAAAAGATACAAAAAATATCAAAAAAAAATCTAATCAAAAATTTAAAATCATTGGATCAATTGCAGCTGGAGTAAAACCTTTTAAAAAAAGAATTGGTAAATTTAGTGCTGTTGAGATTATGACAGGTGCAATCATACCTAAAGGTTTTGATACCATTATTCCTATAGAGCAAATTATTTTTTTTCCTAATAAAAAAAATGCCAAATATATTTTAGTGAATAAAAAAATAACAAAATATAATCATGTTAGGTTTAAAGGATCTGATTATAAAAAAGGGGAATTAGTAGTAAAAAAAAATACAATCATTCAGCCTAATCATATCTTAGCTTTTAAATCACTTGGAATAAAAGATATTAAAGTCAAAAAGAAAATAAATATTTTATTTTTTTCAACAGGAAACGAAATTTCTAATTCAGACAACATTCCAGATTGGAAAGTTAGAAATTCAAATAATCATTATATAAAAAATTTAGATCAAAATTTTTTATTCAATTTTAAAAATGGTGGAATATTGAGAGATAATCATGAAAAACTTTTTAAATCTAAAATAACTAAGATGATAAAATCTAGTACTGATATTATTATTACTTCAGGGGCTGTTTCAGCAGGTAAATTTGATTTTGTTCCAAGTGTCATCAAGTCATTTAAACTATCTAATTATTTTAAAAGTGTTGCAATAAGACCTGGAAAACCAATACTGTTTGCAAAAATTAGAGGAAAACAAAAAGCAATTTTTGGTTTACCGGGTAATCCAATGTCTTCAGCTGCCTGTTTTAGATTTTTTGTCTATCCCTATATCCAATATATTTTCGGACTGAATGAGGAAAAACCTTTTAAGGCTATTTTAAAAAGCAATTTTACCAAGAAGAAAAATTTTACAAGGTTTGCAAAGAGTAAGTTAAACACAACTAAAAATGGAAAAATAGAAGTTGAGGTCCTTCAGGGTCAGGAGTCGTTCAGAATTAAATCGTTTGTAAAATCTAATATCTGGGCCTTATTACCCTCAGGTAAATCAAACTTTAAAAAGGGTGAGATTGTTGATTGCTTTTTCCCCAACCAATCCAATAGTACCTTGTTGTAACCTTTGTCATTTTTGTTGTAGTTAAATCTATTTACAATTAAATATCTCAATATGTTTCAACTTAAAAATCCAAAAATAGCAGTTCCAGTTGTTTTATTTGCTGGCCTTATTTGGTCGTTTGGACCCTTAGTGGTTAGATATATGGATGAGCCACATTTAATCCCTTGGCAGTATATTTTTGGTCGTGGTTTAACAATATTTATCTTATTAAATCTTTATTTATTTTTTGAAGAAGGAAAAAATTTTTACAAAAACTATTTTAAGATGGGTTTATCGGGTCTTATAGGTGGATCGGGGCTTGGGGTTGCAATGATTTCATTTATGTTTTCAATTACGAACACAAGTGCTGCAATTACTTTATTGTGTCTTGCAGCTATGCCTTTTTTTACCGCTTTACTTGCTTTTTTATTTTTACAAGAAAAAATTTCATTAAATGTTTGGATATCAATTATCATTGCAACGGTTGGTATTGCTATTATGGCGGTGGGAAATAATACCGAAACTTCTTTTGTAGGTTTTGTGTTTGGTATCACTTCCTCATTAGGTTTTGCTGTATTTTCTGTAACATTAAGATGGCGTAAAGAAACTCCAAAATTTACAACAACTGCGTTTGCTGGATTTTTCTGCTTTATGTTTGCATCTATAGTTATTTTACAAAAAGATTTAGTTTTCTTTTCTTCAAGCTATAACAGTTCATTATTTTCTCTTCACGGAACTTTAGTTTGCTTAGGTTTAATTTTATATTCAATTGGATCTAAAGCAATTCCGGCTGCAGAACTTACCTTGTTGTCTCTTACAGAAGTTATAGGAGGTATCTTTTGGGTTTGGTTACCTTTATTTGGGATTAATGAAATACCAACGACGAACACGATCATAGGTGGCTTTTTTCTTTTTGTTTCTCTTACCTATTACAGCTTAGTAATGAGATGGAATAAAAGATACATAGGTTTAAATTAAATGGAAAGACCAGATTTCTTTACCTTAAAAAATGGAGAGAAGGTAAAACTTCCTTTTTCAACATCAGAATATGATCGAAGAGTAAATAATTTAAGAACAGTTATGGATAAAAATAACTTAGATATGGTTATTTTAACCTCAATGCATAACATTGCTTACTATACAGGGTTTATTTATTGTTCATTTGGAAGACCTTATGGATGTGTGGTTACTAAAAATAAGATCTCAACGATTTCAGCAAATATTGACGCTAGTCAACCTTGGAGAAGATCTCATTGTGATAATGTCATTTATACTGATTGGAAAAGAGATAACTTTTTAAGAGCAATCGTTTCAATTATTGGTCGAGACGATCCTCCAAAAAATATTGGCCTTGAAAATGATCATGTCACTTTAGATATGAGAGAAAAAATTGGTTCTATCTTTGCTTTTTCAGTTTTTAGTGATGTTTCAAAAGATTTGATGCAACTTAGAATGATTAAATCTAATGAGGAAATTGAAATTATTAAAAATGGTGCAAGAATTGCTGATCTTGGGGGTGAAGAAATTGTTAAAAATATTAAAGAAGGAAATACAGAAATTGAAATTGCAATAGCTGGACGGGATAGAATGGAACGTGAAATTGTAAAAACTTATCCTGATGCTGAATATATGGATACTTGGGTTTGGTTCCAGTCTGGCATTAATACAGATGGAGCTCACAATCCAAAAACCAATCGACAACTTATCAAAGGAGATATTTTATCTCTAAATACGTTTCCAATGATTTCTGGTTATTACACAGCACTAGAGAGAACATTATTTTTAGATCATGCTGACGATGAAAGTCTTAAAGCGTGGGAGGCAAATGTTAAAGTTCATAAACGGGGATTAGAATTAATTAAACCAGGCGTAAAATGTTCTGATATCTGTCACGAACTAAATGAATTATTTGCTGAGCTTGGATATTTGCAATACCGAACATTTGGTTATGGGCATTCCTTTGGAGTACTTTCTCATTTCTATGGAAGAGAAGCAGGGTTAGAGCTTAGAGAGGATATTGATACTGTTCTTGAAGAAAATATGGTGGTTTCAATGGAGCCAATGATAATGATCCCTGAAGGAAATCCTGGAGCAGGGGGGTATAGAGAACATGATATATTAGTAATTGGTAAAGATGGAGCAGAAAATATTACTAAATTTCCTTTCGGCCCAGAGCATAATATTATAAAAAACTAATCTTTATGAGTGATACTAAAACTATTGTTAATAGTTGGAATGAATGGGATCCGCTAAAGCATGTGATTGTTGGAAGAGCGGACGGTACTTGTATACCAGCTCCTGAGCCTGCATTAGATGCAAAAGTTCCTGAAGACAGTGACATGAGAGGTCAGTTTGGTCCACGAACTAAAGATACAGTCGATAAAGCAAATGAATTATTAGATAACTTTTCAAGCATGCTTCAAAAAAGAGGCATTAAAGTAGACCGACCAACACCAATAGATTTTAATCAAAAGACATCAACACCAGATTGGGAAGCTGAAACGATGTTTGGTTGTATGCCACCAAGAGATGTTTTACTTACTGTTGGAAACGAAATGTTAGAAGCAACAATGAGTTATCGTTGTAGATGGTTTGAATATCTTTGTTACCGACCTTTACTTCAAGAATATTACAATCAAGACCCAAATATGAGACATGAATCTGCACCAAAACCTAGATTAACTGACAAGGATTATAGAAAAGATTATTTGTCAGATAAAATTGGTATTCAAAAAAGATTAGAGTGGACGGAAGACAAATTTTTTGTAACCACAGAAGAAGAACCATTGTTTGATGCAGCTGATGTATTAAGATTTGGTAAAGATCTTGTAGTTCAGCATGGTTTTACAACTAATTTAAAAGGAATTGATTGGCTAAAGAGACATTATAAAGATCATAGAGTTCATGCTGTTAATTTTCCAGGTGACCCGTATCCAATTCATATTGATGCAACCTTTACCCCAATTAAAGAAGGTTTAATTATCAATAACCCTCAAAGAAGATTGCCAACAGAACAGAGAAAATTATTTGAAGATAATGGATGGGAAATTGTTGATAGCGCTCAACCTGCTCATAACGAACCACCCCCTTTATGTTATTCATCAACTTGGCTATCAATGAATGTATTAGTATTAGATCCTAAAACAGTTTGTGTTGAGAAAAGTGAAGTCTATCAGGCAGAGCAGTTAGATAAATTAGGAATGGAAGTAGTACCAGTAGAGCTTAGAGATGCTTATGCATTTGGTGGAGGACTTCACTGTTGTACTGCAGATGTATATAGAGAAGGTACTTTAAAAGATTATTTTCCAAAACAATAATATGGCTAAAATTAAAACAAAAAGAGAGCGAGTGAAATTCGCCTCAGATAATGTTGCTGGCGCTTGTCCTGAAGTATTAGATGCAATTTTAAAAGCGAATGATGGTGATAGCACTCCTTATGGCAATGATGAAATCTCAACTGAATTACAGGATAAGTTTTCAGAGATATTTGAAAAAGAAGTAATTGTTTTTCCAACAGCATCGGGAACTGCTGCTAATGCTTTAGCACTATCAACCATGACACCGTCATTTGGAAATATTTATTGTCACAAATTATCTCATATTAATACGGATGAATGTTGTGCACCTGAATTTTATACAGGCGGAGGAAAATTAGTTGCTTTACAGGGTATTGATGGAAAAATTACCGCTGATGAATTAGATCAATCTATTGGTGGAAAAGGAATAGTGCATCACACACAACCTTCATCAGTAAGCATTACCCAAGTTTGTGAAACTGGAGAGGTATATCAATTAGATGAAATTAAAAAGATTTCAGATGTTGCTCATAAACATAATTTAAAAATGCATATGGATGGTGCTAGATTTGCTAATGCATTGATATCCCTAAATGCATCACCTGCTGAGATGACTTGGAAAGCAGGTATTGATGTATTGTCATTTGGAGCAACGAAAAATGGATGCTTAGCAGCAGAAGCAATAATTTTCTTTAAGAAAGATTTAGTTGGTAATATTGCATTTTTAATGAAAAGAGCAGGGCACTTGCTATCTAAAATGCGTTTTGTATCAGCACAATTAGATGCTTATATTTCAAATGATGTCTGGTTGAGAAATGCAAGACATGCAAATAAAATGGGAAAAAAATTAAGTGAAGGATTGTCTAATCATTCAGATATTAAACTTTCATACCCAACAGAAGCCAATGAAGTTTTTGCAAAGTTTCCAAGAAATATGATCGAACATTTAAATTCAGAAGGTTATAAAATGAATGAAGACGAATTGGATGGAAAATCAACAAGACTAGTCACAGCTTGGAATACTCAAGATAGTGATGTCGATCAATTGTTAGAAATTTTAAAAAATTCTAACTAGGGTTTTGTTTTAAAAATTCAATATACTTTACCACTTCATCAAATTTTTCATCAGGAATATCTTTGTAGCTTGCATCGAAATGATCTTTGACACAAATTGCAACATGAGCATAGGGGTTTCTCCCTTTAGGATGATTTGGATGATCGGGCAGCTGCCCCACCAAATAATCGCCAGCTTCCTGTATGATTTTCCACAGTTTACTTGCGTTTTCTTTATTCACAGTTAGGCCAACTTGTAAAGAATTGGCATTGCAGCCACATTGTTTGCTTCGAAATTATTTAAGACAAATTCCTTAAAACTTTTTTTAAATATTAAGGAGGGCAATATATCTATCAGGTGATCCCAACGGCAATGATTGATAATTTTATAAGAACTTTCGTTTACCTGGTCAGGCAGAATGAGAGTAGAATTGTCTAATCCTGTTTGATCTTGAAACCAACCAGCAGTATATTCCCATACTTGTAAATTTTGTTTTACTTGATCAGCATAAAAATAATTAAATAAAAATACTCCTTTTTTAGAATGGTTAACAGATCCTATACGACGAACGTTTACACCGGTAACTGTCAGTGTTTTTTTGGGCTCTAATTTATAAGTTTCTTTCATATTTTGCCATTCCAAACTTTCTTGAAATTCTTTAGCAGATTCATGGGTGTCAAATTCGATTAACATTACGACATCAAATTTTGCAATTTCTATACTCGGGCGGTTTTTCAAAAATGCTCCTCGGCCAGGTGGAATAATTATAGCCTTAAAGACTGTCGCATCTAATATTTTTGAATTGTTCCTTAAATTAACTACATCACTTTTTAGTTTTGATAGAATTTTTTTTTTGAGCTGACTTTCTATAAAAAAACTAATAGGTGGACGGCGATCAATCTCAAGAGCAAATAAGAGGTAACCTGAATTTGTTGGATCAACCAATGTAACTTTAGGAAATTTATTTTTTGGTCCAACAATTTGAAAAGTATTTTCTATTTTTTC
>Ga0228676_1000440_pt1 | contig 10319 bp, 7 predicted proteins | sample 48D_rmetaG_FD_182782 | JGI IMG/M metagenome (GOLD analysis project Ga0228676, IMG submission 182782) | Seawater microbial communities from Monterey Bay, California, United States - 48D_r | ecosystem: Environmental > Aquatic > Marine > Coastal | place: USA: California | collected 2016-11-02
AATTTGGTTGAGGTATTCCAGTGTCAAGTATATTATCACTGCCGTCAACACTACCTGCAACTTTTATTACTTTTCTTAAAAACAGAGGCGCTTCATTTGAAATAGCTACTACTTTGTATTTAGCAGGTATTGATACAAATTCGTCTTTGTCATGTCTTTTCTTTAGCTCTAAGAACGTAGATTCGTCAACTTTATTTCTTTCTGCAGAAGGAAAACTTATCCAAACATTACCGTCTTCAGCATCGTACCACCTGTCCATAGCTAGGTTGTAATACTCGTTAGATGTTTCTTTTATATAGTATCTAAAACCCTCGAAACCAATAGGGACATTTCCATCGGTTTGAGCTGTTATTTGGTTATACTCAATTGCTTCAGGTTTTTGTAATGTTGTTGCAGCAGATTCCGATGTAAAAACCGGTGTTTGTCTACCATATTTATCCTGGAATACTACACCTACTTGATATGTTCTCTGCGATTTTATAGATTGGAATGGTACTTTTGGTAAACTTTCACCTGCCAGCGTTAGTGTATGCTCACAGCTGCCATTAGTGTAGTCACAGTCCCATTTGTCATTATGAGTAATAGTTTGTGTTAAAGTAGGAGATACATCTATATTAAACAGATCTTTTAAATTAAAGTTTTGAAGATAATTACCATAGACTATTCTATTACCGGTAATTTCTTGAGATTTTGCTACCCTAGGTACGTTATCATAATTTCTTAATAGCTGATTAGACGGCAATATTGAAGATATGATTTCAGATTCTATATTGAATTCGTTAGCGTTCCATATATCATCACCCTTAATGAATGTATCTACTACATACACGCTTGTACTATTACTTTCTTTATACAAAAGATCTACTTCAACAACATCTAAAGGTATATTAGAGGGTCTAAAGCCTTCTATGATACATTGCCTAAGCTGGTTTACCATACCTAGATTATACCCTTTTTTTGTTTCGTAATCAAATTCACCAGGTAAGAATGCTATTTCAGAGAATGGGGAAAAAGTTGAATAATATCCATCTTTATATTTGTACCTGTAAGCAAATCTTGGAAACTTAAATTCAAAAAATGGTGGCTCATCAATTTTAACCTCCCAAAATATTTCTACATCTTGTACAGTTTCCGGGACTACAAGTATTTTTACTTCAGCATAAGTTTGTGTAACCCCTGGAGGGACAGCCATTACTTCTACTCTTACTTGATATTCGTTTTCAAAATTTTCATCATCTACAGCAGACCCGTCTAAGGTTAGTATATCACCTACCCTATAAAAAGGATAAGGCGAGCTAGCCCATGTTAAAGTTAATTCCTCCCCTATTTGCATAGGAATTCTACAAGTAATATCTACACAGTTACCAGTAGCTGCTCCAGGATCTTCTGTTACAAAATTTTGTTGAGTTGTAGTTTCAACTATAGCTGGATTACCGTCTTGATCTACTGCTCGTGTTTCAGACAGCTGTAAGCTAAGCGGGACCGTTGGTGCTTTCTTTATAACAGTAATGTCCTCTTCTATGAAATCTCTACCATTGAATACCGTATGAGTGAAAAAGTTTCCCGTTAAGCCCGGGGTTGGGGAAGTAGCGCTTTTAAAATCATTTATATTTATTACCTTAGGCTCAGTTTGATTATCTGTCCAAAATAATAAATCTTCAATTATATTTATACCTGTTATTAAATAATCTTTACTAAAATTTAATATACCTTGTGTGTCTACTAAAACCGGGACAACTACTTCTGTTTTTTGGTCGTACTCCGCAATAGCACTCACTCCTACACTTGATATGAACCAGTATATGGTTTCGTTTATTGCATCTCTTATTTCACCTATTTTAACAGGGGACACTAAAGCGTTTATATAACCAGATCCCCATTCGGTGTAAACACCTGTGCTTGGATTTTTATAGCTATATATTTTAGGCGTATTACCTTGAATATTTTGCAAAGCACCTACATTACCTGTGTCAGACGTAGATATTTCTAAGTTTAGAGCATCTCTATACTCGCCATTTGGAACTAAACGCTCATCAAGGTCTTTGTTCATTCTCCCTGACGTAAACGTGTGAATTAATTCTGGCATATTCTAGTGTTTTATGATTTTGGACTTATTGCGCATAACTTGAGCAATTTCCTCTATTTTAATATTTGATAATCTTATTTTTGTATTACGTCTCGCAGCAGCTAATTCTCTTTTAAATCTATTAACTAAGTATTCCGGAGTATTGATTCTCGTTGCTAAAATCGCGTGAGCTATGTATTTATACATTGCTTCCTCTGCAAATTTATGTACTGTAAGATCCTCGTCGTCCCCGCTTAAGCCGTCAGATATATATTTTAATGTGACTATTCTACCTACAAAGCTAGAGTCAAAGTTTATTATGTTGGCTATGGGATCTATATAAAATACACCATTAGCTTGAGCTCTTTCTGGCGTTAGCCCATATCTTCTTCCAAAGTGATTATTAGCAATTATGTCAGAGCTATTTATATTGTCTGAATTTTGTTGACCACTAGGTGCGGATTGGAAAGCTGTCTTTGTTTGCGATTGATCCGCTAATAATAGTTCCCTGTTTTGCTCATCGTACAAGTATTGGTAGTCTGATCCTTGCAATATAGGTAATGGATTTGAAGTTTTTATAGCAGGGTAGACTACTCTTTCAATCCCTCTTTCGTCTGTCCATGTTACCTTAACATAATTTACATAATCTTTAGGCAGTATAAAATTCAGGCTTGGCCCTATCTCTATTTCTTGTGACTTTACAGATGGTAAAATATCATAGCTAAACTCTTGTAAACAACGCTGAGCATGAAAAGCTACGTCCGTTCGTTTTATTTTGCTTATTATCTTACCTTCACCTACATAAGATATTATAAAGTTATTCACGATATCTTTAATGCTTGTAAATTGGTACGCTCCATAATCTTCATCCCAGCTATTCCATTGACCGTCTGGACCTAAGTAGTATTGTTCGTCTGTTTGGTTTATTACGCTCATAGATTATGCTTTTTCTTGTTGTATTTGTTCTTGTTCTTCTGAATTAAATACTTGATATATACTCAAATCTTTAACTAGCAGTCCAGCTAATTCTAATATCTTTATAACCAATTCAGATTCTTCTGATGGATCTAATTCAAAATTAACAGAGTAAGTAGAGTCATATAATGCTTCTCCATAAACTGTTTGGTATTTCCATTCTACTTTTTTTGGCCTTTTTATATACGTTGCGCTAACATCCGTAACTATATCAGAATTACCGTAAACCTCTAGTCCTTCTGTATCAGAAGTATATACTGGTCTTGAATCCTTAGGTTTGGTTAAAGGAGAAGAGTTTATATATAAAAATTCATTATGATTTATCCTTTCAGCTTCAACATAATGTATATTTTCTTGTCTGTAGACAGTTGGATTTGCTACTGGGTAATTTGCGGGTTGAGTAGGAGAAGGATATAAGTCTTTAGTTGTTACATGCTTATATATAATTGTACCAAGTCGGTACATGTCTGTTGGTAAAACAAACCGTGTATCTGTAAGATTACGTATCAAGGCTTGCTTAGTTTCAAATGCTGATATTTTTTTATTTAATACATCAAGCATGTCAGAGTATTCAGTGTCGTTGCCTGGTACCCTCCCGAACTGGTTGATGTCATAAAAGTATTGTTCAAACAAATCCATTTGAGCTTGATTTGCAAACAAATTAAATTCCTGAGGCGTAACATACCCTCGTTGTTCTTTATTGAGTATTCCTAATACTCTTTGGTAAACAGTATCTATACTTACGCTCATATTCTTTTATTATTATTTATAGTGATTAGGCCACTTTTAAAGCGACCTAACCGCTATAAAAGTAACTTAATAAAGTTTCTTCATTATTGCTTTATAAACCTCCATACCTTCATCTGTCTTGAAGTATGCAGCTAAAGCGGAATAAGGGTGCTCATCAAAAGGAATCGTTAATAATTTTCTATTTGTGTCACCGTAAGAAAATGTTCGCTGATCTTGAGATAAGCTTATGATTCCAGCTTCTACAGCTTTCACGCCTACATTTCTTAATTGAACATTATCATCATTTACTAGCTGAATGAAAGTTTGAGGTTGTCTTTTTGCAAAGATCATTAAATCTCTTTTTATCTCACTAGAAGATAACTGACTAACCTTGCTTCCAAATTCAACCCTAAGAATTGCTTCAGCCTCATCTACAGTTAATTTCTTAGCTGCGTTTAAAGCCGCTAATTCAAGCTCAATCCAATCTAATTCATTTTCTGATATTCCAACAGGATCAAATTCATAATATATTTGATCTTTATATGGGTGGTATAATGATAATAATTTTTGAAGTGCAACTCTTTCTTTAGGTACTACTAATTGGCCATTACGTAATATAATTCTGCCTAATGTTGAAGTTCCTTTTTGTTCGTCTACAAAAGCAGACGGTTGATTTGTTGCATATCTAATTTCTCTATTGTAACCTAATTCTTTGTCAAAATACAATAAAGGTTTTCTTGCAGAATGCTTTGAAGGTAAACTATAAACTAATGGTGATTTACCTGTTTTTAAAACATAAGTTCTGTCTTTAAATTCAAACACTGGCTTTACCGGTGCTTTTACTTTTGGTGTTGCTTTTTCCGCAACGATTTGAGGCGCAACCTCAACAGTTTCTTCTGCTACTTTAGCCTTTTTAGCCATAATATAATAAAATTAAATAATTGATAAAAGTAATAATTACCCCCGTTGATGTAACGAGGGTAAGAATTACATTAATTAAGCTCTATGCTTTTTTCAATAACACAAAGTTGTTAGCAGCTTGTACACATAAACATCTTTCTGATAAGAAATGAACGTTCATTGCGTCTTCGTCACTTGTATAGTTTCCACCAACAGATCCAGTGATCCAAGATTTCATTTTTCTATCATCTGCTTCAGAAGCTCTGTAACGGATGTGTAAGAATGGTCTTGAAATGTTCTGCCCTAATGCTTGGTCATATACAGTTGAAGTTCCAGCTGGTACAATAACACCTTCAACATCTCCAACTAATCCACGTGTAGTAGCGTCGTTTAAGTATTTCCAGTCTGTTTTGTAAAAGTCGTAAGAACCTCTTCGGAATCCAGAGAATCCTAAGTTAAGTGCCATGTCTTCAGAATTTTCAAATACTCCAAAAGAAGTACCTCCAGTTCCATAAGAATTTTGAGCAGCTAACATATTGTCGATACCTAAAGATGTAGAACGATCTAAGAATAACATATTCTCTTCAATTGCTCCTTGCTTATCAAGCTCTCCTAAGATAGCGTCGAAATCTTCTAGTCCAGTTCCAGCAGCTCCGAAATCAGCATCAGTATAAACTAACCCTCTGTTTTCAAGTGCAGCGAATAGTCCATCAGATCCAGTAATTTGAGTACCTCCACCTAAATTAGCAGCCGGCGTAATTGCGTTGGCAGCTTTTTCAGCTTCAATCATACTCATTTCTAATTGATCCTCAAAACGAATTCTTGCTTCGTGCTCAGACTTTAAGTACCATAAGTACCCAGAAGTTCCAGCTTCAGTAGTTACTTCAACCCATCCAATTTGTGCAGTATCAGAACCGCTTACAGCATACTTGTCTCTAAGAATGATTGGTTTGTTGTTGAATTGCTCGAAAGCAGCATCTACAGATGTACCTGCGTTGCTTGTACCTTTAGCGTATTCAGAACCGTATACAAATACTTTACCAGCAGCATGAGCAGTAATAGCTCCAGCATATCCAGCTACAGTAAGTGTTACATCTCCAGCTGCGTCAGGTGCACCAACAGATTGTACATAAGCTTTCTCAACAACTAATCCGTTGGCTGAAGCAACTACAATAGTAGCACCAGGTCCAATAAGGTTAGTTGAGTTATTAGCAGCGTCTCCAGGAATAACTACAGTTGTTGCTGTAGATACAATTGGGTCGTATGCAATGTGTAAACGCCCTTGCTCAGACCATACTACTTGGTCAGATGCCATAGGCATTTCAGCTCCTACCATACGTAAGAATCCAGAGATAGTACGGTTACCGTATCTTTCTACTTCTTTCTCATATACTTCTGGTAAGAATTGTTGTGTAAAATCTAAATCTGCAAGAGTTAGATAGTTGTCGTTAAACAACGTTTGTGTTGGGCGTGGCGTTAAGTGAGCTAATGCTCCTGCGCTACCCGTAAATGATCCGTTTGCGGCCATAGTCGTAAATTTTAAATATTAATTATTTTTTTCTTCTAATTTTCAACTTGGAAGAACTTTGACCACCTGATACTGATTTAACAGTCCAGCCGTTAGAAGCTTTGACAGTTTCGTGGGTCCCTCTCGGATCCATGTCAATGTTCTTAGCTTTGGACATCGTTTCTTTTATTGCGTCGGTTTTACCTTGCTGATAAAAGTGATTTGCAATCGCATCAGGGTTCATAGCTGTAAATAAGGATTTGTGATATCCGGCCGCATCATTCATTTCATTTTTATCATTCAAGAACTTCTTGACAAAATTTGTGATGTCGGATTGACTCTCCTTAACTTTATCTGCGTTGTTAACTTTGAAACGAAATTTCTTTTCACCAACACTGAAATCAAAACCTTTGAAATCGTTGGAAAAAAGCTTTTCTGTTTTAGTATTAAACGTAGATTGTTGTTGTGCAGCTATTTTAGTTGCCTCCTCGTTGTCTTTTTTATAGCGATTAAAAAACTCAACCGCTTTTGTTTGTTCTGGATTTAATTTAGATCCAGCTTTAACTTCTTTATAGTATTTGGTTTTTAAACCTTCTAAGTGACTTTTAGCTTTAGCTACTTCTTCTTTGTATGCTAATTTTGCTTTTCTAACCTCTCTCTCTTCATCTAACTCCTCGTCATAAGAAAAGTCTTCCATGAGGACATCAATATCTTCTTTGTCAAGATATGGTTTGGTGTTCTCGTAATATTCTCTTAATAATTGCGTTTCATTTAATGAAGCGTAATCCGTGTTAAGCTTTACATAATCCTCCAGGCTTCCCCCGGTCTCATCCATAAACTCAACCACTTTTTGTATATTTTCTGGTAATTCAATACCAGCATCCGCTTCAACTATAGCCTGCTCAACTTGTTCGTTTAGTTCCTCTACTTGATCTGTTATTTCTTCAATAACGGATTCCTCAGCTTGAACGGGCTGTTCTTCATTTTGGATGGGCTCCCGTACTTCTTCAACCACTCCTTCGCTACTTGGCGGGTTTTCGGGTTGCTCGAGAGGAGCATTGCTTGCATTTGTTTCTTGTTCTGGAACGGCATCTTCTTTTGGTTTACTAAGCTCGTCTAAATTAACCTTAATAACGCCTTCGTCGTAAGACATTGGGTTTTGCTCTACTGCAGTTGTTTCTTCAACGACTGGAGTTTCTTGTTGTGTTTCTTCTGACATGATAAAATATTATATAATTATTACTATTATTATTACCTAGGATCAAAGGAACCTAGGTCGAAATCCCCGCTAAGTATATCGTTTCCACTGGATTCGAAGTTTCTAGGAGGCAAATCATTCTTTCTTTGATTTATTAATTCACTCTGTTGTGTTGCTTGCAATTTAGTTCGATCGTCTTTTCTATCTTCTTTTTCTGCTAGTTCAGACTTTCTACCTTGAACCTCAACTCCCTTAAGCTGCATGTTCATTGAAAATTCTAGTTGCATTAACTCTTTCTTTAAAGCAGCTTCTTGCATTAATCTTTGAGCATCAATTTGTGCTTTAGCTTGTTCAAAAGAAACTTTTTGCTGAGTTAAAGCTTGTTGCTTTTGCACCTCTGCCATCGCAGCCGCTTCTGTTGCTTGAGCGTTAGCCTGTGCTTGAGCTTGCATATTTTGTTGTTGCATCTGCTGATCTAGCATTTGCTTTTCTTTCTTCCTTACTTTTAATAACTGATTAGCTAGCTTTATGTTTTTTATATCTCTTAAATCAATTGCGTCTGACAAATCAATCATACCCGCTGCAACCGCAGCTTGTATATTATTCTCAAGAACTGCTTTCTCTTCTTCATCTGGTGATAATTCTATAAATATACCAAAATCATATAAATATAAATTAGACATTTCCTCCAATACAGCTACGTTCTGGTTGCCTATCTTATGTATAAAAGCTTCCCTGGTTGGAGAGTACTCTATTATATCAGATATTCTTAACGATAAATTATCGCATAAATCCGATGTTAAAAATAAACTACCGTTTAGTATATGCCTAGTTGCCGTATTAGAATTAGCTGCCGCAAGTTTTTGAACACCCACTAAAGCTCTAGCGTCTGGTGTTGTTCCATCTCTTGCTTCGTTAAGGCCAGTTACATCTCTTATCATTTGCAAATAATAATTATATGTAGCTATTAAACTTTGAAGCTTTGCTCCGCCTGAGCCTGTTTGTAATTCCTGTATAGGTACTTTGCCAGGATTCATATCTCCCTCTTGCGTAAATGATCTACCAATAACAGAACCTGTTTGGAAAAACATATTCAACGCTTCTTGGGGATTATAATTTGTACCATTACCTAAGTCAACTTCAGCTAAACCATCAGCGTCTAAGTAAACACCGTCAGGCACCATTCTAGACATTACTTGTTGAAGCTTCAAATGTGTAAGCTGAATCATATCCGCAAACCCTGTTATACGTGATACGATGCTCTCTATTCGACCTTTATACATTCTAGGTGCTACTATACTATAATTCATTTTAACCTTCGTATAGTCGCTCTTTGGCCTTATCATATTTTTAGCCATTTCCCATTTAAGCATCTTACCTCCTAATACTTTTACTCCTTCGTATAAAACCTCTAGGGATTGAGAAGCTTTTGATATTCCGTACTCCTCCATCAATTCTGGCGGCGGATTAAAATCATCGCTTTTAGGTATAGTTTTTTCAGCTCCTGTTGCTGTTTCTTTTACTTTATAAACATCATTAGCAAAAGTCTTGTAATTAAAGTACAATATTTGTACAGTGTTTGAATCGTCCTCGTCATAGTTAGTCAGCGTGCGGTCATAAAAGCCGTTATTATTGTATGACTGACTTGATATTTCAGATAAATCGTCATTAGTAAGACCAGGAAATTCTTTTTTAAGCTCGTTTAAATGAACTCTTCTAATTTCACCTACATAATATATATCATCAAAATAAGGTGATTCAGTATATGACCAAACTAAGTTGACAGGATCAACGTATTCAACCTTAACTCCTTCTGCTTTAGAGAATGAATTCTTAACAGCCCCTATACCTATAGTGGTTAAATCGTAATTACATCTTCTTTTTATTAAATCATACTTATTGCCCTCTAATAAAACATTAAGCGCTTGTTCTTCGGCTAATTCTACTTGTTGCTTATAGCTAAGCTGCATGTGTAAATCGAGCTCTTCTTTGTTCTTTGGTAAAGTCTCTTGATCTGTTTCAAATAAATTAACCCCAAATTCAGCTGCTGCAAACTCGTTTATCTCTTTAGTTTGCATATCTCTTATGATAGCTTCCATGTATCTTGTACGTTTCTCAACGCCGTATGGATCTTGCGAATAAGCTTTTATGTCAAAAGTTCTTTCTGACATTCCGTTTACTACTATATCTACAAACTTGGGTATAACCGGAACAGGCTTCCAATCTAAATTCAAATACGACAAGTCACCATTGATAGACAACTCATCTTTATATTTTTGTATTCCTTGTTCGCCTCTTGCATACAATCTAAGATTGTGAAAAGTGTTTTGATTACTTTTAAACCTACCTAGGCCGTTATCGGTTTTGAACCACTCGTTCTCTATAGCTCTACCGATAGATGTACCATAATCTAGTGACATCTTTTCTTCATCGCTCGCTATTTGGCTCGGAAAATAACTTGTTATAACTGACTCAGCCATATTTTTATTTTTCTATTATTTTGGAAAACGCACCTGAATTGGTGTATTTAGCTATTCTTAAATTTAATTTTCTTTTTTCTAGTTGAGGCACGGGGCGGTATAAATTCCTATTGCAAGCCATAATGGCGAGACCAGAACTTATAGCAGCATCAAACTTTGTTCTTTTGTTTATGTCAAACTTTGACCAATCGTTTAAAGTTTCATTAAAGTACATTGTACCGTATTGCCCGTCACTCTTTAATCCTACGTGTTGATCTATATAAGATTCAATTGCCGCAGCGTGTGCTTGTTTTATATCTTCACTTGAATTAGGTATTCCGCCTATTTCTTTTTCTGTTACGGATAACTTGTTCCATATTTTATCGGGTCTGTTCATTGAGTACCCTCTATAACCTCTTCTTTTAAAATAATAAAGCAACCTTGGCTTGTTGTTCTCACATAATAAAGGCATCCCGTAAAATACAC
>Ga0228676_1000457_pt1 | contig 10067 bp, 9 predicted proteins | sample 48D_rmetaG_FD_182782 | JGI IMG/M metagenome (GOLD analysis project Ga0228676, IMG submission 182782) | Seawater microbial communities from Monterey Bay, California, United States - 48D_r | ecosystem: Environmental > Aquatic > Marine > Coastal | place: USA: California | collected 2016-11-02
TGGAATAACTCCACCATCCCCCAGACACGATGCAACGGGGTTTGTGTGCGTAAACTTAAAGAAATAACGTTTTAGGTATATATTAAATGTCTCAAGTTCCTTCAGACGAACTCTCAAACAGCGTCTCTAAGTTGGTTGAATTAAACAAGCAAATTACAGAAGCCAGAGAAGATATAAAAGTGCTCGTTCAAGCCGAAAAGTCACTTAAGCTCCAAGTGAAGAAGCTCATGGTGGACCATGGGCTCGATGCGATTAACCTCAAGAAGGGGAAGATTTCCGTGCGAAAGAGTTCCAGAAAGACGGGCCTTAACAAGGCTACGGTTAAGGAAGGTCTCGTGACCTATTTCAATGGTAATGAACAACAGGCCGAAAGTGTGTTAAAGGCTATACTCGATAGTCTTCCAGTAAAGGAATCCACTTCTCTTTCCCTCACGGGCATCAAAGACAAGAAATAATGGTTTGGAACGATTATGCTCACGCCGCCGAGCGTATGAGCGATAACGAATACAGCGACGATGAGGAGCACGAGGTTGAAATGGACAAATCGCTTCACATCGATGACTGGGGTGGACATTTCGATGATGATTTATGGTGGATGTGGCAATTGCTACAAAGGTATCTCGGAGACAGGTACATGAATCACCATATCCTCAGATATGCGAAATACCACGATTTTATTGAGTTTTGTTACCAATTCTCTGATCATAGAGCTATAGAATTATAATATACATATATTACAAATGCTTCCAGATATTACCTCCCAAAAAGTAACCATTCCCGCCGCCCTGTTTCTCGCGCTCAGCCCAGGTATCCTCCTCCGCACCGATGGTACCAGCATCAAGTTCCGCAACGGTCTCACTGGACGCACCGCTGTGATGTTTCACGCGCTCGTGTTCTTCCTCGTCTACTCTTTGATCGCGAAGGCCATGGGTCTCGTGCTCACCCGAACTGATCTCGTCGTGACCACTGTGTTGTTCTTGGCCTTGAGCCCAGGTATGTTGCTCACCTTGCCACCAGGCTCCAAGGGTGTTTTCATGTCCGGACAAACTAGTCCATCGTCTGCTCTCATGCACACCATCGTTTTCGCGCTCGTCTTCGCTCTTTTGCGAAAGCAATTTCCTAAGTACTATTAAGTGACCACCGATGAAATATTTGGTAATTGGTCCAGGTGCCATGGGGTTTTACGCCATGCTCGGCCACCTTAAAACAATAGAAGATCGTCTCAGTGATGTACAAGAAATATCGGGAGCATCCGCGGGGTCCATCCTCGCTGTCATGCTCGCCTTAGGCAAGTCCATCGATGAGGTGATAGACATATCACTCAAGTTAAACATTTCAGATTTAGTGAAGGTGGATTTGAAATGTTTTTTATATAGATATGGATTCGTAAACGTCGAATCTATGCGCGACACATTCGTCAAAATATGTGGATGCGATCCGACGTTTTCTGAATTGAAAAAGAAAATATACATATCCGCATTTTGCGTGAATACCAAACAGACGGACTATTTCTCAGCGGATACTCATCCGGATATGAAAGTACTCGACGCCATGTTGATGAGTATAGCCATTCCATTCGTGTTCTCGGCCATAAAGTTTAATGGAAATACATACGTCGATGGTGGGATGATGGAATCACTCCCGATGGCACCATTTTTAGATAAAAAGCCACACGACGTGTATTGCGTAGAGTTGAAATCTCGGTTGAAATACACAGAAAGTATAGACGACATACACACATTTGCGCAGGCGATCATACGCTCAAGTTTTCAAAACAGATACGAGTATGACATGTCTAGATACGAACTAAAAACAGTAGACGTAGGAGACATGGACATTTTTGACTTCGGTATGTCTTACGAAGATAAGATACGGATGTACATGAAAGGTACCTCGTAATTTTTTGTTAGCTTATATCAATATGGACGCGTGTGATCCAGGGGTGAATGTTCGAAACCTCAAGAGACTCGTGAAACAGAACACGGGTCTCGAGTTAAATCTCACGCGCGAGCAAATATGTGACGCGTACTCATCAATCCAGGACGGCAAACTCCCTTTGCCACCCATGGTCCTGTCGAAGGATGGTAAATATATGTTGGATAGAAAGTCGCCCTTGACCGGTAACGACTTTGAAATCCTGTTTGGTTCGGATTCGACCGTGGCCCAATTGAAGCGCGTGGCGCGTAAAGCTGGGCTCGCGAGTTACAAGGACATGACCAAATCCGAGATGGTCGAAGCGATTGAATCCATACTCGAATCTAAAAACATTCGGGAACCAATTCGTTTGCACGTTTCCGCACAAAGAGCGACTCGTAAAGTTTCGGTAAACAACAACAATAATTACCCAAACAACCTGAACGTGAATAACGTGAACGGAAACGGTGTGCGTAACAATAACAACAACCTCGGTAAAATCGCAAACGAGTCGAAAAACTTGAACCGTAACGGGAACCGTAACGGGAACCGAAACGGGAACCGAAACGGGAACCGAAACGGGAACAATCTCGGTAAAATTGCGAACGAATCGAAGAACCTGAACCGTAACGGAAACCGTAACGGTGAAACCCGTAACGGTAACCGTAACGCGAGACCGGCCACCAACCAAAGAACGGCGCGTTACGTGAATGCGATGTTGCGTAGACCATCAAACTCGCGAAGAAACGAAGACTTGGCGAAAGTCCTCGCCGCGGCGCGTAACACGGGAAATGGGAGCACGCAAAATTTGAGTCGCGTGATAGAAGCCCTGCGTAAAAAACCGAGCACCGATGGCTCGACCGCGGCCATGCTCAACAAACTCATGCGCGCGAAAACGTCGGGTAACTCTGACGCACTCCGACGCGCGATGAAGGAAGTCGAGATCCTCCAACGTAAGGGTCCAGTGGCTTCAGTGAACGATAAACAGAAGAAGATCACCGAACTTGAAAAGTACGCGTCAAACCAGGCGTCCAGACTCGGTAATCAACGACTTCAATTCATGAATGAGGCACAAAAATACATCAAAGCCTATAAGAATGGTGAATATGGATCTGCATCTGCGCGAGAAAGAATTTTCGGGAGATATAAGGAAATATATAATAAACGGTTAAAAGCGGTGAGTTTCAGTGAAGGTGTATCGGACCTTCAAAAGAAGACCAACTCTATTGGAAATACAAAAATTAAATCTGAGGCCACGCAACGCCTCGAAGAATACAAAAAGACTGGTTCTAAATCGGCGATGAATGACATAATTCAACTCAAAAATCTAGATGATCAGCTAGGCAACAAGCAGGAAAAAGTTATGACCCTATTTACCAATCGTCGACATTTAAACGTGGCGAGAGATGAAGTCCTAAAAACTAAACCTTATAACTTAAAAAATGGACTAGCTAAGCTTGATAAAATAATTGAAGAGAAGGAGAAGGAGATCAAATTCAATAAATTTATCGCAAACAATAAATACAAAAACATCCAAACTAAAATTAAAAATGCTAGATTGAGAAATAAATACATGAACAATAAAACCATCACATTGAATAACGTGAGAGGTGCGCTCAATGCAATGTTGGAAGGTACGAAACCAAACGTGAAGGTTAATACACCAAACGTGAAGGGTAAATTAGAAAAGGTCGAAAAGGAGCTGCGGGTTACTAGAAATAAATTAGGTGATTCAAACGAAGAAATGGCAGGTGTGGCTAAAAAGTTGGAAAACAAAATAGCAAACTTAAAAACCGAACTCAAAAATTCCAAACTCACTGCGAATGAGCGAAACGCATTGAAGAAAGAACGCAATAATTTGGAACAAAAACGGAGCAGAAACATTGAAAACATGAATAAGATGCGCGAAGATTTGGGTAACATGAAGACTACTATAAATACCAAAAATAGAAACATAGAAAAACTTAGAAATGAACTCGCGAAATCTGCAAGCCCAGCTGTTAAAAATAAACTTAAAGCAAACTTGAACCAAGCTCTCAAAAATCAATTTCAAACTCAAAAGGAATATCAAAGACTCGTGGAAGAAAAGAAAAGAAAAAATAACATTTATAACCAAATACGTACTGAAAAACTGGAGGCGAACAGGGAAATAATTAGTCTCAGAAACAAATTACAAAAGAATAAAAACTTGACCAATGGAGAAAAACGGGCTTTGCAAGAACAACTCAATAACGCCATGAAGAACAGAGCCAACGTCAATAATCGATTGAGAAAATCCGAAGCAGAGAAAATGCAATACATGCGAGAAATGAATACATTAGCTGGTAATGTGAGAAACATTACCAAACAAAAAGAAAACGCGAACGCACAAATCACCGCAAAAACCCAAGAAATAAACCAAATAAAGAAAAATATGGTGGCGGCGGGAAGTTTAAGTGCGGCACAAAGGGAAAAACTTAGACAGAACTTAGAGAAGGCACAAAAGGAAAAGGCCAACATTCAAGAAAATCGAAATGGGGTTAGAAGAGAATTGGGGGAGGCAAAAAAAAGACTTGCCGAAGAACGAGAAACTAAAGGTAAAAAAATACGAAACCTAGAATCCAAGGAATCAACTCTTATACAGGAGCGCAACAATTTGAAACAAAAAAGAAACGTAAACCTGAAAAACATGAATGTAATGCGCGAACAATTGGATAATCTGAAGGTCGAATCCAATAAACGACAACAGGCATTAAAGGAGGCGGCGACAAAAGAAGCTGAAATCACCAGAAAACTTGGTGAAAGCAACAAATCTATAGAAAATCTCACCAAACAACGTAAAGAGTTATTGGAAAAGGGTGAATTAAACGCAACCGAAAAGGCAAACTTAGAGCGGATAAGAAAAGAATTGACAGACGAACGAAATGCAAAAAAGAATGAAATAAGTCGACTCCAAACTTTATCTAACAATAGGGAAAAAGCATTAAAAGAAATATCTACAAAATTAAACGTAGCTACTAGAAACTTAACTAGGAGTATAAGTCTCGTCAGTACCCAAGAAAAGAGCATAGAGGCTAAAAATAAGAACTTAAAAACAAGACAAAACCAAGTGGGTGAACTTTATAGAGAACAGGAAGGTTTGAAAAAATTAATTGAGACGCTCAAAACACAAGCGACTCAAACGAACGCACAAATCCAACAACAAACCACAAATCTCGCGACCAGTGCTAGTGAAATAAACCGCCTTCAAGGGCAACTTACTAATGCTACTAAGGCACGGACTCGCAATATCGAAAATATGCAAATGCGACACGCAGAAAAAATAAGAGCCGCCACCGACCAAATACAAGCATTAACGAAAAACGTACAAGAACGCAATGCGATTATACAAAGATCTAAAGTGGCCGGTAAGTGGCAAGGTGCCTCTGTTCGTGGACTCGGTACACAATTGAAAAACACCCAAACCAACCTTACTAAAGCCCAAAAAGAAATCGGTGTCGCGCGGAGTGTTGTGACTGGACTCCAAGGTCAAAGAAACGCTCTCGGTACACAATTGAACACCACCCAACGCAACCTGCAAAATGCGCTAACTAATGTCGGTGCAAAGCAATCTCAAATTACGGGGCTCCAAGGTCAAAGAAACACACTTTCCGGTAAACTCGCACAGGTCCGAGGTCAGAGACAGAAATTTCGGTCCAGAAATAAAGTTTCACGGGGGGTAATAACGGGGCTCCAGGGTCAAAGAAACACTCTTCAACGCGAAAGAAATGCTACGATAGGTCAATTGAGAACCACACAAGGTAGACTCAGTGGTGTACAGGGAAAATTAAACCTCACACGGGGTCAACTGAGAAACGCACAAGGTAGATTGGGTGGCACAATGGGAAAATTGAGAACAACCAAAAATACACTTAATTATGAACAAAACGAGAGGGGTCAATTGGAGTTACGGGAGCAGATGAGACAAACCATATACAAGCAAATAAATAATTTACCGTTATGGAATACACGTAAATACGCAGGTTTCAAAAAAAGGATAATAGCGGCCAAAACCGTGAAACAATTGGAAAACATAGCAAAAGATTTCAACAAAAAAAATAACTTTAAATTTGGTAACAATACACGACGTCAGCCCATTCAAACCAGGGAACAGGTGACGTTCGGAGGTTTCGCAGCAGGTGGTCGTACAGGACTAGATAATACGACGAGAGCTACCGGAAATACAAGATCAAGAACGTCGTAAGAATAATCTAACCAATACTATATGTCTACATATACCCAAGAACCCTGTGAATTCATTTACCGTGTCTCCTCCTTAGAAAAGGTGGTAGATGGAGACACGATAGATGTATCAATCGATTTAGGATTCGATGTTTGCACCAAACAAAGAGTGCGTTTGCTCGGAATCGATACCCCAGAATCTCGCACGCGTGATTTGGAAGAAAAGAAATTTGGTCTTATCTCCAAGAAGAAGCTCAAGGAATGGTGTCTCAAGGCAGTGGAATCTGAGAAGGATGATATCGAGATCCAACTCAGATGCCCGGAGGCCGATTCTAGGGGTAAGTTTGGTCGTATTTTGGCGGAAGTATGGGTATCAGAAGATGGTGAATGGACCAACGTGAATAAGTGGCTGTGCGACAACGGGTTTGCGGTTCCCTACACGGGGCAAAACAAGGCCGATGTGGAAGCGCTTCACATGGCGAATCGTGAAAAGTTACGCAGTGCTGGTTTGGCGTAACCACAGATTAGCTATCCACTTCTCACCGGATTCAACGGGTGCTCCACCGTGAATCGCCTCTTCGGGTATATATCCCCAAGTATTGAGTGTATCAAAACTGAGTACATCCCCCTTTTTAAGTCTATACGACATATCCAATATGGGAAAATAGGTCTCCCCACCTTCATATTCGTCATTCAAGGCGAATATGAATGTGTGTACCCGGTGATTAGTATCACTAGGGAATGCGTCGGAGTGTGGGTTATAGAACCCACCTGGTTTATAACGAATGACTTGTAATCTTTCACACCGAGAAATATCATCTGTGCATCTTTCCATCATTTCCCTAAGTTTAGGATCTCTGTCTAAACTTAGTCCCACAGATTCGCTATTACGATACGTCGTATCATTGACTTTACGGCTTCCTATCCTCGATGGTTTTAGTTTTTTAACTGCTTTCGATTTAATGTATTCACATTCATCATCCGTAAGAACCCCTCGTATGATTTGAGGTTCTCGGTACTTTGGTCTAAATATGATGAATAGAACCACGGCTAGTATTAAAAGGAGTACTATCATCTATCATTAGCTAAGAATATATGATGTGGAATTACACAATCGTATCTCCTGTGTATCTGATTACACACTCCATTGAAATACTTACATAGCTGTTGAGCCGTGTTTATTATTTCATCCTCCTTGTCCCTTTCAACTATCCATTGTCGTAACATGTCACCTCCCGTGTCCAGAAACATTTGTTGTATGTCCCGTATGTCTCTCATCTTGTCGTTATATTTCTGTCTTTTCTGAAGCTCCCATTTCATGCGCTCGTCGTTAATCTTATTCATGAGATACTCTATTCGTAGAGACATGTTATCTTCGTATATGAATGCGTACCTATATGCTAATAAGTGTTCCGCCGTCACGACGAGATAGTAGAAACGCATAATCAATGGAGGCGCATTTTCATCTATGAGTTCTCTGTATATGGGTCGTCCACCACATGGAATGTCGCCATTCTCTCTCGACCGCTTCGTAAATTCAAAAAAATGTGGATTGTGTATGCGACCCTTTTCTATCGCTCCCGTACGCCAATCAAACGCTGTTTGACATACTGTACACCACATCTGGGCACACCCATCTATTTTATGAATCATCGTGGAGCATTTGGGACATGGTCTGGTATCCCTGTTGATGAGTTTCATCGTTTTCACGAGTTCTGGGTCACACACGTGACCAGGGAGACACTCTTCGTTACACTTATCACAAAACGATTTTTCGCATATTCCACATTTCCACAGTTCGTCTAAAAACCCCCTACAATCCTCACACGGACACCCTCGTACAAACTTTGCTTTTGTTTCTATGGTTCCAAAGCGCATAGATTCTAATTCAATTCTCACATATCTGTGCGCACCTTCTAGAAATAAAGCCATTGTGAGGTAAAGATCTATCTGATCCCTAGGTGCTTTTGCCGTGTGTAAATGTAAGTACCGACGCCTAGCCTTGATGTACGTATTTGATATATCTTCACGCAATTTACCAAGTTTTTGACGTTTGAGTATTCTCTGTACATACGGTTGCGTTTCGGGCATTCGAGCGAGTTCGCGTTCAAAGAGTATGCGTTCTTTGTGTTTCTTATACTCGTAATTCTTGAAACGCTTCGTACAAAACGAATCAATCATATCTCGCGTGTACACCTTCTTGCAACTCATACAATGCGCGTCCTCGGTAGTTGATAACAAATAGGTTTGGTTACATGCTCTACACGATTCAAAATCACAAAAAGGGCATACTACTTTTTTGTGATTTGTTTTATTTAAACGTTCACAGCACACACCGCACGTCGTCATGTACTTCTAGGGGTCTTCTTCTTTAAACTATTGGGTTTGGTCGCTGGCTTACCAGACAGAATGCGCTTGACTTCGCTGAATAGCTTGACGTACACGGGCTTACCAGAATTCTTTTCACGATTAATGAACTGTTCGTAAACTTTAATCTCTTTACCGAGCGTACTCTTACCAGTATTGATCGCGTGACGAGACTGCTTCACGAGCGCGTCGATACCTTTCTTGAAACGGGGGCTGGTGGCGGAAGTTATGTTCCTGACGTCGACGAATGGGACTGGAGACATCTTACATTTTATTAAGAAATAATTTCTACGTCTGTCACTAATAAACAGTATCGTCGGTGGCTGTCTGATTCGATTGTAGTCTTTATAAAGTTACCTTCTGTGTATTCTTTTATAACTCTTTTCATAGCATCAATATGTATATAGGATTTATGTAAGTATGTATATGAAAGCCAGTCATGCCCATGCCATCTATTTTCATTATCCACCACTTTCCATATACCGCAACACTTGTTCATTACGTGGATCGTTGTAAAAAATTCATCATCACTGGTATCGACGACGGTTTCAATTTTTTCATATTTAATTTTCACCATGTCACCCACCTTCACTTCGATCATCTTTTTCTTACCACCGATAGCTTCCGCGAATTCTTTGTATTCTGAATCCATAAAATCATATTTGGACTGAAGCTTGTCGAGTAACCCAAGAAGATGATGGCGATCCATGTTCGGGGAGAGATACTATTTATGATGCTCTCGTCGACTTAGGATATACTCAGAGGCCTTTTTAGGTGTCTTACAGATGAGATCCCCGCAATGGTCTCTGTTTTGGTACACAGCGTTTACACCCGTCGAAAGTTCGTCGCACGTCTTGAGTGACCACCTTCCGAGTGGTTGTTTCTTTGATTCGGTGCGAGTGAGGGCTTTCACAAATTCAATGAGTTGTTTTCGCATGGTCCTTGTATTAAATTTTAGATGTGATTTGACTTAGGCATTCATTCACCCAACAAATAACTCATTGATCTTGATGATGATATACGAATATATTTGAATGGCCACCGGGTCCACATATTACTTAAAAGTAAAGAACATTTAAAAATAATGATCGAAGACCTCGCCACGGAGATATACTCTCAACTGGGACCTGGGTACAGTGAGAGAGTATATCACAATGCTATGGAGGTACTCCTTCGCTCGAAAGGAATACAATATGAATCGGAAAGGATCATTCCTATCCCATTCCAAGGACACGTGATTGGTAATCTGAGAGCAGATATCATCATAAACAATGAGACTGTGCTCGAGTTCAAGACGATCAAAACCTTAAATGAGTCGGCTGAGGTTCAAGGTCATAACTACCTTCGTCTGACTGGACTGAAGACTGCGTATCTGATAAACTTTCCTCCGTGTCAGAATCGCTCTGTGGAAGTACGGTGTATCGCATCGCTAGAATGTACGGGAACACCCGAGTGAGGTGTTTATAGGTTTCAAATGTTTCTTCGTAATACTTTTTAGGGTCTTTCATTTCTTCATTGAGAATGTGATGGGCCTTATCCATGTAAAACTTTGCTTCTTCTATGCAAAATTTTTCGTATTCGTTCAT
>Ga0228676_1000468_pt1 | contig 9952 bp, 6 predicted proteins | sample 48D_rmetaG_FD_182782 | JGI IMG/M metagenome (GOLD analysis project Ga0228676, IMG submission 182782) | Seawater microbial communities from Monterey Bay, California, United States - 48D_r | ecosystem: Environmental > Aquatic > Marine > Coastal | place: USA: California | collected 2016-11-02
AGAGACTCATCTCAAGAAAAAAACAAATATGCGAATTTCTGAAATTGCATATGCCTCTGGTTTTCAAGATGCTAAATACTTTAGTACACTTTTCAGAAAGTTTTATGGCAAAACCCCCAAAGAATTTTCTCAAGATTATAGCTAGCATTTAACAACCTTGTTGTTTTGTTGTGCAAAGTCAATCAGATTGCTTTTTGGCTCAACTAACCTGATTTCCACGGTTTTTCAAAGCTTTTGATTTCAAAGCTAACTAAAATGAACAGCCATCAAACCGTATTTGGTTATTATTTTAGAAATTTTGAATCATTATTTTAAAACTATTAGTAATCCAAATGAAGAATCGTTTTCATTTTCTCAAATTCGTGCTGGTGACTGTCGTTTCACTAGCCTTTGTTTCATTCACGTATTTAAAATTCTATGTATTAAAAGATACATCAAAAGAGGTATTGCTCAAGGCTTTTAATTACTCCATCAGTACACAAACTGTAGGTCCCAAATACCAATTTACTAAGGAAACTTCTTTAGTGGAAACAGCGCAACAAATCCAAGCCATGGGATCCAATTTGCTTAAATTTTCCATGCATCCCAGATATTGTACTGAGAACTATGGACTCCCCGAAAACAAAGACATTAATTCTTTAACCAAACTGGCCACTTTAGAACCCTCTTTTAGCAGGGTCTTAAACATGGATTTTAAGTATTTTCATATATGGGTCTATGGATTTAGTCAATACACACCCGAGCCAGCAGGTGTCAAAGATGATACAGCTCAAATCAAATTTATCAATGGTTATCCCAAGGTATATGAACAAGCACTGTATGATGAACTTTACGAATTCACCAGCTATCTGCTTAAAGAATTCAATAATACCGGCAAAGTTTTTTACTTGGGCAATTGGGAAGGCGATTGGCATTTGCGTCCAGACTACAATAGGCATAATAAGGTCAATCCAAAAACACTCAAAGGGATGACGCGCTGGGCTAAAATCCGACAAAAAGCCATTGACGATGCCAAAAAAAACCATCCTCAAAGCGATGTGGAAGTGTATCACTATATTGAAGTGAACTTGGTTCGCAAGGCCATCAACGAACCCAAATCAAAAGTAGTGGTCAATACCATCGTAAAAGATGTCAATCCTGATTATGTATCCTATTCTTCATACGATGCTACAAACCCATTCAAAACTGAGGAAGCCATGAATAAAAACCTACATGAGGCACTTGACTTTATTGAGTCACATCTCTCACCAAAAGACAATTTGCCACAAGGTAAGCGTGTTTGGATCGGTGAATACGGGAACCCAAGCAACCGATTTGACGACCAATCTCAGAACCAACGTTCCATATGGACGATAAAGTCAGCCCTAAACTGGGGTACGCCATACATACTTTACTGGGAGATGTATAACAACGAAATTAAAAGCGAAACTAACGAACAAGTCGGGTATTGGCTCATTACCGATAAAGGCGTAAAACAGCCTATTTGGCATACGCACCACAATTTTTACAAAGAATCTCAAGCTTTTGTAGATGATTACATCAATCAAAACGGGGAGCTTCCGAATTTTGACACTTTCCGAAAAGCAGCCGTCTCATTTAACAGTTTGAACCCTTAAGCATGAGATTCATCCTCTTTTTAGCATTATTTTGTTTGCCTTCTTGGGGGCAAAACCCAACCCACGACCCTATAGAACCTCGTGAAGATTACAATTTCGTTTTGGGTACTCATGCCATTGGTGGAAAATACAATTTTGGCAATGAATCTGCTTTGGTAGATCAGGTAAAACATGTTAGAGGTATGGGGTCCAATATCTTAAAAATATCACTTGGAGCCAACGCGTTAAAAGCCTATCGGTTGCCTCCTAAAAAAGCCAATAACACTTTGGAGTTCTTTTTGGCTACACCTGACTTCAAGCAGGTCTTTGATATGGATTTTAAGTATGTTTTTGCTTGGGTTCATACGCTTACGGGCATTAAGTGGAGAAATGGTTTTAGTAAATATGATGAACAAACCATATACAACGAAATGTATGAATTTGCCTCGTATGTATTGAAAGAGTATAGCGGAACAGGTAAAATGTTTTTTATTGGAAATTGGGAGGGTGACTGGCTGCTCCACAAAGGTTATGATCGATATAGTACACCTCCAAAGTCAGATGTAAAAAACATGACCAAGTGGTTTCAAATCCGACAACGCGCTATTGATGACGCTAAAAAAAATACCCCTCATCATGATGTTTCCATGTACCACTATGTGGAAGTAAACTTGGTGTTAAAAGGTATGGAGGGCGAGACGTGTATCGCCAAAAGTGTCCTTCCCAAGGTCGATGTGGATTTTGTTTCATACTCAAGTTACGAAGCGATCAAAAACAAAAATTACGCGGGTAAGAAACAAGCCTTAGAGGAGATTTTTGCGTTTATTGAAAAGCGTCTCAAGTCTAAAGAGGGATTGCCCTTCGAGCGCCGGGTGTTTTTGGGTGAGTATGGATATCATGCCAATAGGTACAAACCCGAGACCTTCCAGAAACAATTCGACGAAACCAAAGAAATCATGCAGATTTCACTAGAGCTAAACATCCCTTTCGCATTGCATTGGCAGATGTACAACAACGAATATGACAAGAAAGGTAATTCCAAACAGATGTCTTTGATTAACGAAGAAGGTGAAAAGAGACCCCTATATTATTTACACCAAAGTTTTTACAAAGAGATGAACGATTTTTTAGCAGCCTATAAGAACCTAAACAAGCAGTATCCAGAACAAAAATTGTTTAACCAAAAAGCCATAAAAATATTAAAATCACTATAACAGCTAAATGAAATACATAGCAAGTCCTTTTATCGCTTTTATCTCTCTATTTGGAATTCATACAGCAAGTGGACAGCTAGCTGTGATCAGTGATCAAAACATTAATTTTTCCAATGCAGTATCCACCATTTCCGACGGAGATTTTTTCATTGAAAGTAGTTTTGAATCCGAAGTTGAGACAAGCATATACTCTCTTAACGGAAAGCTTTTAAAAACAATTAAACACAACACCAAAACTCCAATTTCAACCAAAGACTTAACCATTGGAACGTATGCTATTTCTGTCAGAACAAACGAAATAGCTTTAACTAAATTACTAATCATAAACAAGTAAACTATGAAGTATATATTTTTATTTCTCTTGTTGCCTATCACGCTGATAGCGCAAAATATGACCGTTTCCGGAACGGTATTTGACCAAGAAACCAAACAGCCACTTCCGGGAGTTGCTGTCTATGTAGATGGGTCCAATGTGGGCGCTGTAACAGATTTTGACGGTAATTTTTCCATCACAGCTGAAAAGGGAAAGACTCTTGTCTTTACCTTTATTGGAATGGAAACGGTGAAGCAGACCGTTGAAAGTGCAAGCATGGACGTCTATATGCAAGCCGACATGACCCAGCTCGATGAGGTAACAGTGAGTGTGGGTTATTTTGATGTAAGCAAAAAAGATCTTTCGGGATCCATTGCGCAAGTAACTTCCAAAGAACTTGAAAAAAACAGATCTAATTCTGTTGAGCAGTTGCTTCAAGGTCAGGTAGCTGGTGTAGTCATTACCGACTCATCTGAGCCAGGCGGTGGTACGGGAATCTCTATTCGTGGTACCAACTCTATTTTGGGAGGTACGCAGCCATTATATGTAGTCGATGGCATTCCAATTGACCCACTTTCTGATGCGGAAGGAAATGCTGGTGGGGGACAGAGTCAAAATTCGATTTCCAATATCAACCCAAATGATATTGATAAAATTGAAGTACTTAAAGATGCTGCAGCTACAGCCGTATATGGAGCACGTGGTGCAAACGGAGTAGTTATTATTACTACAAAAAGTGCTTCTGACCAAGGCGGGAAAGATTCTTTTACTGTTAATGCAGAAACAAAAATCACTGAAGTGGCCAACTTTATTGATGTATTGGATGGACCCACGTTTGAAACATACATGAATCAACGCGCAATAAATAAATTGTTTATTGATATTTCAGATCCAAGCCTCTATGGTGCTAATGCATTTGATGGTAGTCAAGCGCTGGATCCAACAGTGTATAGTGAGCTGTCTAGCTTTTCAGTTCCCTACCCAACATCCACTGGAGTGGATAACAATTGGCAAAAGTTAACTTATCAAAATGCAATTTCAAGTGACGTAAACATATCTTACAGGGGTGGAAATGCTCAAAACAGTGTTTTTACAAGCCTTGGCATTCAAAATCAAGAAGGTGTCATTTTAAATACTGATAATAAGAGAATTACTTCAAATACCAACTTTAGAAAAAAGGCTTTCAATAATAAAGTTGATATTTTTATGAGAACCTTGTTGGCATATAATGATGGAAATGCTTCTTCAGTAGCAAACGGACAAATATTCCAACAGCGCGGCGTGGTATCACAAGCACTACAGTTTCAACCTATTTTTTCATTGTTAGAGCCTGGTCAAGATGATGACATTTATGCTGAACTAAATGAAGGAAATGTAATTTCTAACCCGTATACTTTGGCTAAATATGTTCAAGACCATAAAAAATCAGTAAATCTAAATCAATCTATAGGTGTGTTTATTAAACTCACTCCAAAGGTAACATGGACCTTAAAGGGTGCTTATAACTACCAGAAAAGTAACCGAGATACCTACTACCCAACAAATACCACACGAGGTAGAAGAAATAATGGGGAAGCTACACAGGCTTATCTTGAAAACAAAAAAATATATGGAGAGACAAGCTTTAGGTATAAAAATAATTTTGGAAAACACCGAATAGATGCCATTGTGGTAGGAACGGTTGAAAAAAACAACATTAGAGCACTTTATAACAAAGCTTTCGGATACGGTAGTGATGTTACATCGTACTATACCTTTGAGTCTGCATCTGATGTGTTGGTGCCCATTGCACAGTTCAGAGATTTCGGATTGCTTTCAGGCTTGGCACGTGTTGGATATAACTACAAACGAAAGTATTATGTAGACATCAATGCGCGTATTGATGCTTCTTCAAAGTTTGCCACCAACAACAAAAGTGCTATTTTTCCTTCAGTTGCCTTGGCGTGGGCTGCTTCTGAGGAAGATTTCCTTAGAGACTCTGATATTATTTCGAATCTCAGACTACGTGCATCTTATGGTAAAACAGGTAGTAACCCGATTGCACCTTATCAATCATTGGCATTGATGACACCCATAAGGTATAATTTTGACGACAATCTTGTTACAGGTTACTATGAATCCAACCTAGCAAACGATGATTTGACCTGGGAAACTACAGAACAATTCAATGCCGGTTTGGACTTGAGCGTTTTGGATGGTAAAATTAATATGACTGTAGATGCGTACCATAAGAAAACCTATGATTTACTACAAAATGTGAATCTACCCGCATCTAATGGTTATTATAGCATTGTTGACAACTTTGGTGAAATTGAAAATAAAGGAATTGAGTTTTCCTTAAATGCTGCAGTGCTTAATACAGCTGATTTTGGCTGGAACACTTCTGCCAACATTGCTTTTAACCGAAACGAATTGGTTCAATTAAACTCCAATCTTGATTTCCAACTGGGTCCATCGGTTGGATTTAGTCAAGCATATCCTGCTGTGTTTATGGCTGGAAAACCCTTAGGCATTTTTTGGGGTGCACAAACTGATGGTATTTATGCGGATTGGGCTGAAGCCAATGCAAGTGGAATTGATGAAGCAGTTCCTGGTGAAATCAAATATGTGAATAATCATGTCGATGTTGATGCAAATGGTAACCCATTACCAAATCAACAAATAAATTTTGATGATTATGTACAAATTGGTGACCCCAACCCAGATTTCACAGCAGCTATTACCAATAACTTTAGCTACAAAAACTGGAATATGAGCATTTTGTTAACAGGTCAAAAAGGAGGAGATTTATTTTGGGTAGATTCATGGCAAATGAATGGACTTCAAAAAGCCACCAATGTAAAAACTGCTGCTTTTGAAGATTCTTGGATTGCACCGCTAAGTATGGATGCTAACGGGGTTTTAGCTTATAATCCCTCAGTGGGTTCAACCACTGGAGTTTCTCATCCAGCACCAACCACTGATCCTGGCTCTCGTGCTATCGTATCGGATCGTCAAATTTTTGACGGCTCTTTTATAAAGCTTAAAAACATCAACATTTCATATACACTGAATTTAAAAAACAGCAGTAGCCTGAAGTTGTTTGCTGCAGCTAACAACTTATTTGTTTGGACAAAATACCCTGGTTACGATCCAGAAGTTCAGTCCTATAATAAAGATCCTCGGAGAAGAGGCATTGACTTTGGTAGCTACCCAGGTACAAGAAGATTTTCGCTGGGTCTAAGGTTTAACTATTAATAACGATAATCATGAAAAATCATTTTTTTAATTCAAAAACAGTATGGTTTTCATCTTTGATGATTACAATGGCTTTTTTTACAGCCTGTGACGACATTTTAGAAGAAAATCCAGTGGTACAATTGAGTACCGAACAGTTTTATCAAACTGAAACAGATGCTCTAGCAGGACTTACAGGTGCTTATGCCCAACTCAAGGACGGTGTGGGTTACTATAGACAACAATTTTTATCAAATTTACATGCAGCTTCCGATCAAGGAAACTCTAGCTGGAAGCATGGTAATTTCAGAAAAGGAACCATTGTCTCTACAGACCAAAACCTTAGAAACCCTTGGAATGAAATGTACCGTGGTATTCGCGATGCAAACAATATTATTGCACAAGTTCCTGCTATTAACATGGATGAAACACTAAAAGCCCGTGTGCTTGGTGAAGCCAAGTTTTTAAGGGGCTTGCATTACTTTAATTTGGTGCGTTGTTTTGGCGAAGTGCCTCTACGGACTTCTCCTGTACAACCAGGAGAAGGAGGGCTGACTGTATCTCCTATTACAGAAGTATATCAAGTGATTATTGATGACCTAATGGCTGCCTCTCAAGACTGTTGGGGCTTTGGTGAAACCAAAAATGGGTTTACCAATGATATTGGAAGGGCCACCAATGCCGCTGCACATGCTTTGCTGTCTAAGGTTTATCTCCGTATTGCTTCTGCAAAAAGAACTGCGCAATCAGGTATTGAAGGTAATGCCAAGTTTCTTGAATTTACTGAAACCACAACTTTTTACTACCAAAAAGCTAAAGATCATGCCGACGCAGCTATCAATCAAGGTGATTATGCCTTGGTTGGTGATTTGGATAGTTGGGTCAATATTTTTAGCCCTACAAATGGTAATAGCACTGAAATGTTATTCGATATTCAAGGCTCATCACTAACCGAACAAGGCACTGCCGTATCCAACTTGTTTAGCCCAAGAGGTGCTGGGCTCAGTGGCGGTGGATGGGGTGGCACCAATAAGTTACATCCGAAATTCATTAATTTCAATATTGACAAAAACGATCCTCGTTTCCAAAACTCGATTGTGAGAGCGTATCAAGACGCTTCAAAATCTTATGTGCTTAACAATAATTCTAATGGCTATGTAAGATCTATTACAGAAACTGGTGCTGCTAATGGAAATTTAAATATGGTATATACTGCTAAATATGTAGATTCCAACGCCACCACTGAATATACGAGTGAACAAAACTGGCACGTGATTCGTTTGGCAGATGTGTATTTGATGCGTGCAGAAGCCATGGCTGAGTTGAGCCAAAACCCTGTGGAGGCTGTTGATGACATCAATGCTTTACGTCAGCGCGTTGGTGCTGCCGATTTGGACTTGATCGGCATGTCTATGGATGATTTCAGAACCGCCTTGCTTAGAGAACGCGGAGTGGAACTCTATATGGAAGGTCACCGATTTTTTGATCTTACCCGTATGGGCGTTTATAATGAGTACTGTAAAACCGTACATGGAAATAACTTTGGTGCACGTCAGGCAGCAGATTATTTCTGGCCCATTCCACTCACAGAAACTTCTGCAAACGACAACATTGACTAATTCTTAAAAACTTTATGATGATTCGAATTTTAATAATCCTTTTTACGGCACAACTTGTAGCACAAACACAAGTGGATCAAAATCCCAATATTGTTTTTATTATTTCTGATCAGCATAAACTTCAATTAACGGGGGCTTATGGCAGCGAACTTGCCATAACCCCCAATATTGATGCCTTAGCTAAAACAGGTGTGATTTTTAATAACTGTTATACACCTGCGCCTGTTTGCGCTCCGGCTAGAGCTGCCCTAATGACTGGAATGTACCCTTATGCTAATGGTGCTATCTACCACAAAGCACCTGTATCTATGCCTGATGGCAGAATTAAAAATTTGGGAAGTGGATACCTAAGAGAAACTGGGTATCATGAGGGTATAATTACCCTAGCCGAGATGCTCAAAGAACGAAATTATGTATCTGCCTCACCTGGAAAAATGCATGTGCATGGGGAATTGCAAAAAGATGTAGATGAAGACCACAAAGGAGGAAATAGTATGGGCTTTGATGAAATTAGCTTGCGCTACTATACCTATTTCCCTGGAGGTCATTATCAAGATGAAGTGGGTGAAGATACCTATATGCGCTATCGACAATTTAAAAAATACGGAAAAGTGTATCGAGGAGGGTCTATGCACCTCAACGAGGACTACGTAGCTACTCTTGTTGAAAACGACGAGGATAATTTTGACATGGTGGTGGCTAAAAAATCTGTTGAATTTATCAATAAACGTGGTGAAGACGGACAAAATTTCTTTCTTCATATAGGATTTGAAAAACCTCACGCACCTTTTACCACTACACAAAAATACTTGGATATGCACAACCCCCAAGACTTTCAATTGCCAGAAACCTATGACGATTGGTATAAAAAAGGGAAATATCCATGGGTGCCCAATTGGGTACACTCGGGCATTCCAAAAAATTTAAAGAAAGCCCAAAACGTTATGGCAGCGTACAACGCCTGTATCACAGAAATGGATGATATGGTAGGTAGGGTTGTCGATGCATTAAAAGAAAATGGACTTTATGAAAACACAGTAATTATTTACACCACAGATCACGGAGAGCATTTGTTCGAGCACGGACTCCGTGGAAAACACAATATGTACGAAGCATCTGTAAATGTTCCTTTTATTGTTTCTTATCCTAAATTGTTTGGTGAAAACACGATAAACAACTCTTTAGTGAGTTTTATTGATATTATGCCAACTTTGGCTGAACTCGTGGGAGTAAACACTCCAGAAACGGCGCAAGGAACTTCCTTGATCCACACTCTAAAAACTGGAGAAGCGATTCAAGACAGAGTGGTGTTTACCGAATTTCGAGGTGGAGATTACAAGCTTCTTCCAAATGCTAAGAATGTCCCTTCACGTATGATGCGAGAAGGGGATTATAAATTTATCTATACCCATGGTATCATTGATCAGCTCTACAATATCAAAGAAGACCCCAATGAGCTCAACAACCTAATTTTTGATGCGCAACATCAAAATCTGTATAGAGACATGTATTTTCAAACCCTTTCTGAGTGGCGTTTCCAAGAGTATACCCCTATGCAAGTCGTTGCCAAGGGGAAAAAACTTAAGTGGCGTAAGTCTGATGAGTTTTTCTCTTATATGGTGTATTTCGCGCCTACCAACGATCCTACACAAGCAACAATGGTGACACATGACATTGAAAAAAACACTTTTGTTACTACAGATAAGGGGGTTTATTGGGTAGTTGCTAAGCCTGTATTGAGCAAAACATCTCAGTTCTATGGGGCGCTTCCGGTTGCGGTAGAAACATACTCCTATACCCTTCCTGTTTCTGACCCTGTCGTGATGAACTAATATTCTTAGATGCGCATGAAAAAAAGAATCTCAATAGTTTTGACTCGTTTTTGTGTGGTTCTATTTTTGGCTCAATCCCGATTTTATCGAAGGAAATCTCAAACATAAAAAAAGGAGAACCAATTCCTGTGAATCAATTCTCCGGTTTAGTGACCCAGGGAGG
>Ga0228676_1000505_pt1 | contig 9533 bp, 10 predicted proteins | sample 48D_rmetaG_FD_182782 | JGI IMG/M metagenome (GOLD analysis project Ga0228676, IMG submission 182782) | Seawater microbial communities from Monterey Bay, California, United States - 48D_r | ecosystem: Environmental > Aquatic > Marine > Coastal | place: USA: California | collected 2016-11-02
AAGGATAATCTATTGCTGGTAAAATTGAAGAGATAATTACTTTTATTCCATTGGCATTTGCAATTTCAGACATAGACTTAATATTATCTATGATAGATTCAAGAGAGATGTATCCACTATTGCCTGCAATATCATTTGTGCCCGCTAGAATGATTACAACTGATGGGTTCAAATTAATCACATCCTCTCTAAATCGTAAAAGCATTTGAGGAGTAGTTTGACCACCTATACCTCTATTGACATAATCTCTATTGTTAAAAAATTCTGGTCGCATCTGAATCCATCCTTCAGTAATTGAATTTCCCATAAAAACAACTCTATTTTTTGCTTCTGTATGGAGTTTAAGCTCTAGGTTTGCTTTACTATACCAAACTGTATTTGCAAATGTATTCCAGTCTTGTGAATTTATTTCTTGGGTAAATGGTAAATACAATAATATGATTATTAGATGAGGTTTTAAATTCATGAGTTGGATTTTTTATGTGTTACAAAGTAATTTAAATATAAAGTTTTTAATTTAGGGCATTCAAATAAAATTTCATGAATAATTTCGATGTATAACTAAATTACATTGTCAAACAACTTTATACTAAAAATAAACTTTTAACGATTATTTTCCTGAATTAATCTCTTTTAAGACTATTTAATATAAATTTGTGAGCACTCTTATAAAATTGTCAAATGGACATCACTTTTGAAATTTGGACTAAAGTAACTTCTACCATACTGTTTAGATACTTTTCATTTGCGAGTATAAGCTTTGTTTTGTTTTATGTGATATTAAAGAAACCACTTTGGTATAGAAAGATTCAGAAAAAGATTCCAAAACTAACGGATTACAAAAGAGATATCTTTTGGTCTTTAATTACAATTACCATCTTTGCAACTGTTGTTATTTTTACGTTTGTTAAATTTAATCACCTTACAAACACCTATAAAAATATCGAGGATTATGGGTATCCTTATTTATTTCTCTCATTTTTTTGGATGCTTATCGTTCACGATGCTTGGTTTTATTGGTGGCATAGAATTATGCATCATCCAATATTATTTAAATACGTTCATTTAGTTCACCATAAATCTACCAATCCATCGCCTTGGACTGCCTATGCTTTTCATCCTTTTGAAGCAATTATTGAAGTAGGTATTCATCCTTTTTTAGCATTCACAATCCCTTTATATGCTCCGGCTCTAGGGATGTTTTTTCTTTTTCAGATTTTGTATAATGTATATGGCCACTTAGGGTTTGAAATTTACCCTAAAGGTTTTCATAAGCATTGGCTTGGTAAATGGATTAATACATCCGTAGCTCATAATCTACATCATAAAAAATTTGATGGAAATTATGGATTATACTTGCTATTTTGGGATAGAATAATGGGAACCCTTAGAAAAGATTATGGTGAAACTTTTGAATCTACAACAGAAGTTAATTAAGAAGAGATTAAGATTAAGATAACCTATTATTTAATGGGGTTTAAGGGTTAAAATAATTCAGTAAAAAAGTATATCTTCGAAGGAATGTGTATTACTAATAATATTAAAATTTTAGGGCTATTGTTTTTAATGGCTTGTATTTTAGGATGCAACTCTAATGCCAAAAACACAAATCTGCTTCATGATATTTTACAGGATAGCAAGGAACCAATTATAAAAAAAGTACTTTCAGACTTAAATAGCCACGAAGTACAAATTTTATTTACCAGAATTCACAGAGATTCTTTAGGAGTGCCTAAATTTGAAAGACATACTTTTCAAGTAAATTCTAAGAAATATTTTTATCCTGCAAGTACTGTGAAGTTTCCTGTAGCAATTCTTGCCCTTCAGAAAATAAGAAAGCTTCAATCACAAGGAATACCTATTAAAGCGGATACACCGTTCAAGGTTTTATATAGTAAAAATGTGATTAAGAAAATTGATTCTACCCATCCCAAAAACAATTTGACAATTGCTCATTTAATCAAAAAGATTTTTTTAGTAAGTGATAACATGGCATACAATTACTTATTTGATTTTATAGGCAGAGATGATGTAAATAAAGCTATTCATAATATTGGCATTACTAATTTTAATTTGTCACATAAGTTTTCAGATTCAGATTCAGAGAATAAGAATAGTACTCCTCGTTTTATTTTTTTCAATCAAAAGGGAGATACTATTTATAATCAGGCTCCTATTACATCTAACCAAAAAATAAAGAATACACATTTAGATGGAGTTTTGAAAGGTAAAGGGTATGTAAAAGACGGAACTATAATTGATGAGTCCATGGATTTTTCAGAAAAAAATTATGCTTCAATAGCTGCGTTAAATCAAATTCTTGAACGAATAATTTTTCCAAAGGTTTTTAGTAGAAATGAACAATTTAACATTGAACCAGAAGATTATTTCTTTTTAAGATATTGGATGAGTAGAACTCCAAATGAGGTAACTATACCATTTTACGATAGGGAAACTTTCTTTGACAGCTATTGTAAATTCTTTATTTATGGAGATAAAAAAGGAGAAATGACAAATAACACAAGAATCTACAATAAAGTTGGCTTGGCTTATGGGACCACTACAGATTTGGCTTATGTGAAAGATAGAAACGGGATAGAGTTTTTTTTAACAGCAACAATTTTAACAAATAAAAATGAAATTTTTAATGATGATAAGTATGAATACGATCAACTAGGAATTCCTTTTTTAGCAGCCTTAGGTAGAGAAATATATCAATTTGAAAAAAATAAAAATTAGTGTTACAAGAATAAAAATTGTTAGTGTTAGATTTTTTTAAAAGATTTGTATCTAACTGAAAAATAGGTTAATTATGAAAAAAGCAAGATTTTATTTAGTTATACTTCCCATTATATCAATTACAATCTTCTTTTTTTGTTGTGTAATTGCTGCATTATTATATCCAGGCTCACACAAAGAAATTATCGGCTATCAATCAGATTACTACTCATTTACTCATAATTTTCTTAGTGAATAGGAAGTTTCAAAACAAATACAAACGAGATAAATACTGCAATTATTCAAAAAGACAATACCCCGTCTATGCTTTTATTTAATGGTAGTTTAATTTTAATTGGGGCAACTTTAATGCTATTTTATTTAAATTTCAAAAAAGTATTTGATCTTATTGAAGACTCAAGTAAGTCACTATTTTATTCTAAAATCACCATGCCTGTAGGCTTACTGGCAGGATTCTTTTATGCTGGAGTTGGTTTCGTGCCTCATGATCTTCATTTTGGGGCTCATGTATTTTTTGCAAATTTTGCCTTTCTAACGCTCTTCTTCCTGTGTATTCTTCATAGTATTACAGTTTATCATTCTAACTTCCTTAGCAATACCTATGTTATTGGCTATGTAGCTTTTTGTATTGTGCTGTTTATTTATTTGAGAATTATATTTTTTGGTCCTCAGATTGGTCCTGGAAAAATATATAGCGAAGCAGATCTTATGCTACAAGTAATCGCTCAAAAATCAATTGTACTAACATTTATGGCTGCCATACTTCACCAAGTTTATGGTTTTAATTTACTCTTGAAAAAAAAAGATAAAAACTAAATTTATTATACAACAAAAAAAAGGTTCACATTTCAGTAAACCTTTTTTAATTCTTAAGGATGCTACCCTATAAGTTAGCGTTATTTCACAGAGAAAAATTTCCTGTAAATATGATCCTCTAACATTTTTTCATATTTTTTAGTGAAATAGTTATCCCAAAAATCATCTATTTCTTCCGAATGTGCATTGTTATATTCTTCGTCGTTTGCCCAAGTACTTAACCACATGTAACGGTGCTCTTTTGCTTCATCATCTGAATTTACTTGATATACTTTATATTTATTAACTCCAAATCCATTTTTTTCATAAATTTTATTGGCCCTGTCTAAATCGTTTTGGAATTCTTCTATGGTTATTCCAGTAGGTAAGTCAAAAACGTGTAAACTAATTCGTTCTTTAGACTGAGAAAATGCTAACGTAGAGACTGAGAATACTAGTAATGAGATAAGTTTTTTCATGATTAATTGTATTTAAAAACTAAATATAATAAAAGTTAATACAATCAACCAAATCAAAGAGGATAGATTTAAAATCCTAAATTTTCAAATTTTAAACTGTTGAAAATCACAAAGATTCTAACCAGATTTTACCAAAACGTTGGTCTGGCAGCCATATTGTTAAAAAGTTAAGCTTTCCCCACCTATTAAAATTAATCTTTTCAATTTCATTCAAATATTTGAATGTTTTTTTGTCAGTAAATCCAAGTAAAGGGTTCTCTGAATTTACAGCTAACAGCTCATTGTTTACGAGCCTTTGAGATAGTATACTTTCAAAAAAAGATATAGACAAGGATTTTGATTTTTTTGGTGAATGCTTTGTGTTTTTTTCAGTGATTAATGTCCAATTTGCACCTTGACTTCTGTTAGCTGAATATATCCCTAAAATCATATTATTTCTGTAATAATTATCATCTTCTCCAATGAAAAAAATCCCAGGCACTTTCTGTGTTTGATTTGATGTTATTCCAGTATTGTAATATCCACCTTTATTCACAACAAAAGAAATAACTTTTTCTGGTTTCCACGATGTAAATTCATAATTAAATTGACCCCCAGCAGAGAACCCATACAAGAGTAGAGGCAATGAATTAATATTTTTATTCGATATCTCCTTGCTGTATTTTTTTATTGATTTGAGTAATATTTCACCACTTCCTTTAGAAGCATTACTATATGAGGGTCTTCCCTTAGAATTTTGATAGCCTTTGAAATGACTAGCTACCATAATAAAATTATGTTTTATTGCAAATTTTTGCCAAACTGTATCTAAAACAGCTTTTCTTCCATCTCCATTAAACCCTGGATTAAGAACTAAAATTCCTTTGTAATTATCATTTAAATTAGGATTCCAAAATCTAAATTCGGCTAATTTATAATTTTCACCATTGTGAAAAGTGAAATTTTCTTTTTGAGAATAAATTTGAATACTAGTTAAAAGTACTGACACTATGAGTAATGATTTTCTCATTTTTTAAAAATATTTTCTTAGAATTTTTGTTTTCAAACTTAAAAAAATTAATAGTTAAATACAATTAATAATTTCATAGTCGAATCACAACTTAGCATGAACGTAAGTTAGTTTCCATTAATGGGGGTATAAAAAATACCTACAGATAATTCGGCCCATATTAATAAAAACATTAAAAGTAATATTCCAATGTATAGGATTCGTTTTTTAAAATTAGTTGTACAGTTAATGACAAAATTAATTCCAGCACTAAGTAGGGTCAGCAAAAAACCCATCATAATAAAATCTGACAAATTCCAGTTGACCTCATCTGTTATCATCATTCCTATTAATGGAATTAATAACAAAAAAAGAGGATAAAAAATTCTTTTTGACATAGTTGCAAATAAAATAAGATGAACTATAAAAATGTACCCATTTTAGAATTACATCTTACTACGCTAATTGTTTAAAGTAATTTCTAATTTAATAAAGGCAAAAAATGTAATCATATAATTTTCTCATTAAAGGCCATAGTAATAATTAAATTTTTTCTAACAATACAATATCAAATTTAGAATTAAAAATAACCTTTCCATTATTTACTTTTACGATTTGATCAGAATAAAAGTCTTTTAATTCTTCACCTTCTTTAAATATTGAAGTAACATTGATTTCTTTTTTTTCTTTAGGTAAATTAATTCCAATAACTACTTTATCATCATTTCTAACTCTAGAGAAAACTAACCCTTTTTCCTCTGATATTAGTTCATGATTTCCTGCGCCAATTGCCAAATGGTTAGCTCTAAACTGACCTAATTTTTGCCAATGGGATAAAATACGTTTGGTCTCATCATTTTTAACAATAGCATCCCAATTCATATAAGAACGTAAAGTAGCATCCCCAAGCGCACCATCGATAGTTAAATTTCTTGAAGACTCATCTCCGTAATAAACTTGTGAAGTTCCTGGAGTTAACAATAACATTGTAGCTGTTCTGTATGGTTTTTTTCTTTCTTTATCAAAAGGATCTCCATCATCATGAGAAGTTAAATAGTTTAAAATTCCATAGTCTTTTAAATTATTTTGAAGAATAGAATCGTATTTATGAAAAATATCTTTTTCTGCTATTTGTTTGATATTCCATTTTAACTCAAAATTGATTAAACTATTGAATGCTTTATCAAAGTAGTTTACTTTTTTGTCACCAAAATCATAATTTTCTCCATGAGAAATGGCATAATTATACACTTCTCCAACAAGATAAAAATCATTGTCATCTAACACTTTCTTTGGGTTGTTTTTTTTATACTCTTCAAAGGTAAAATTGCATTCCGTTCTAAACTCTTGCCAAACAGATTCTTCTGTATGTTTTACTGTGTCAACTCTGTAGCCATCAATTCCGAATTCTGAAATATAATCAGTCAACCATTTTATAATATAAAACCGTGGTGCTTTTGGGTATCCTGTTCTTGTAAAAAATTCATTTAATTCATTAATTTCTTGATCATATCTTCCTTCAGATTTCCATTTTTTAATTAATTGAGGCGGTAATGCTACTTCTTCATTACTCTCAGTTTTAATATCTGGTAAGTTTTTAACTAGTGTACAAGAAACGGTATTCTCATAATTATTGTAGTTGCATTGAGGTTCTGTTCTTACCCAATCTGTTGGCCAAACAGGATCTTTTTCTGTAACAGGACCTGTATGATTTATAACTGCATCTAGCAAAATTCGAATTCCGTTTTTATGAGCAATATCAACCAATTCTCGTAGATCTTCTTTTGTTCCGAAATTAGGATCAATCTTAGTCCAATCTTTAGTCCAATAACCATGAAAACCATAGGTTAAGCCGGTTCCCTCATCTGTTCCTCCATGAATTTGCTCAACAATTGGTGTCATCCAAATGGCATTGATTCCTAGATCTGTAAAATATCCCTCTCTAATTTTATTAGTAATTCCCCTTATATCACCCCCTTTAAAACCACGTAATGTTCCTGTTTTTTTTGTTCTGTTGAAATTAATGTCATTTGAAGTATCTCCATTGTTAAAACGATCGGTTAATAAAAAATAAATATTAGCACCTTCCCAAATAAATTCTTTTGGTGCTATTTTTTCTGATGATTTTTCTTCACAACCAAATACTAGTAGGAAACAGAAGAAATAAAAGATTTTTTTCATAATTATTTTACTAAAAATTTTACAGTTAAAGATTTTAATGAAAATTAAATAAATTAAATTAAAAATGATTCAAAAAGAATTGAATTTCTTTTTAATTTACATATAGAATATATTAATAAATAAAAATATGGAAATCAAAATTGAAGAATTACATAATAGATTGACAATTTTACTAATGAATTCTGAATCGTACAGCCATTTATATGATTGGTTAAATTTAGATGAGGATGAACTCTTGAATGATATAAAATCATATATTCATCTAGATGAGGGTAAAATAAGTAAAAATGATCTTGAAGAAGAAATCGAGAGTGGGTTATAATCGCTAATGGGTTTTTATGAAAATGACTGGACAGTTTACATTTATGATGATGAAGATTCTGAGGAAGAAGTGGGCCTGTCTGAAGCAATGTCAGAAAAAAAAGTTAGTCGTTTTAGATGTGATTGGAAACTAAAAGATTTAAAATCTGAGTGGGATATCGATGAAGTTATTCTTATTGATGAAGAAGATGATTTTTCACTAGGAGATTATTATTCTGATTACCATTAAATTAAAATGGGAAAACTCAGGAGTATCTGAGGAGGCTATTCAATTATTGGATTTACGTTGAATTTATAAGACTCCATTACTAGACTTAATAACTATTCATATTACATCTATTTTATTCTTACTTAGCTATTCAGTTTTGCAAAAACTAGAATTGAAACAATTAATTTCTTTTAAAGTGTGTCAAATGTCTGCCAAATGTCTGCCAAATATTTATATTTGATACATCTTTGAAAGTTCTGTCAAATATTGGAGAAAATAAAAATTAAATTGTTGAGCAGTCGGCTAGAGCAGTGAGAGCCAATAAAAAAAGGCTTACATTTCTGTAAACCTTTTTGCTCCCCCTATTATTCAAAGTTGCAGCACAATTTCTTCTTTTGACGATCTACTCGCCTTGGACGATATACAATTTTCCTTCCTCTAAAACACTTAAGTAACGAGTATAAACTTCCTCTAATTGTGAAGGAAGTGGCTCAATAATTCCTTGGTTTCTAATTTGTTGCAACGGCTCAGTGTATGGAACGTAGCGTGTAAAAAGACACTACATTTTGGGTTTAGCTCAGAGCCGAATTTTTATATTTTGTTTTAATTTTTCTCTTTTAAAAGCCAAATCAAAAATTTGGCGGTCTTTATAAATAAACACGAACCTTTCGATTTAGCACTTATTAGCTATGTTTTATACACCATGTTGTGCAATGGTTTTTATTTCGCTTTTGCCAATGCCATTTTTACAGCAAGTCCGGTCAATACAGAAGCCACAAACCACTTCTGTATTCTTAACCAAATTGGTTTTTTCGAGAACCAACTTGCCATTTTAGCTGCTGATATGACAATCAAAAAATTAACTGAAAAACTTATTACTATTTGTATTATTCCGAGTTGAAAACTTTGACCCAATATAGAACCATATTCAGGTTTTATAAATTGAGGAAAAATGAAAGATAAAATACTGCCATTTTAGGATTCAAGATATTTGTCAAAAGTCCAATGTTAAAGAGTTTAAGAGGTTTGTCAGATTTCAAGTTTTGGTCAGCGTCAAAAATTTTGTTTTTGGACTTAACAGTATTATAGGCTAAATATAATAAGTAAGCTACTCCAAGAAATTTAACCACTACAAATGCATATGGAACAGCGAAAAATATTGCAGTAAGTCCAAAAGACACCATAAGTATATGGAATAAAAATCCGCACATTACTCCTAAAAGAGAAATGATTCCAGCTTTTTTTCCTTGCGATAAGGACCTTGAGATTAAATAAATCATATTCGGACCAGGCGAAAGTACCATTACCAATGCCGCTAATCCAAATAGTAGTAAATCGTTAATTGGTATCATATTTCTGTTTTTAATTCTTAGTTTTTAACTGTTGCACAACTCGTTATATGTGGAATAAACTTCCTGTTTATAGGTCTATGTTTCCGGATAACAGGAGCTTTTGTTCTCGTTTATCATTTTAATTCAAATATAATGAAACTGAAGATAAAGAAACTTTAAACTTTTTCAATCCTTTTTTGGACTGGTCTTATATTCACTGGGAGATTTTCTTTTAATCTTTGAGGGTGTTTGACCGAAGTCTTTTAATTAAAAAACGGCTACACTATAAAAGTATAACCGTTTTATCATTATATGTTGCTCCCCCTATTGTTCAAAGTTGCAGCACAATTTCCTTTTTTGACGGACTATTTATTAGTTAGTAAGAAACGTCCGTAAACTTCCTCTAATTTTGAAGGAAGTGGATTGATGATCCCTTGGTTCCAAAAATTTGGATAACGGTCTGTGTATGGACAGTAGGGCAGATTCGAATA
>Ga0228676_1000510_pt1 | contig 9478 bp, 8 predicted proteins | sample 48D_rmetaG_FD_182782 | JGI IMG/M metagenome (GOLD analysis project Ga0228676, IMG submission 182782) | Seawater microbial communities from Monterey Bay, California, United States - 48D_r | ecosystem: Environmental > Aquatic > Marine > Coastal | place: USA: California | collected 2016-11-02
ACAGATCTGTCAAGACTACTGTCAATAAAGTGTTTATGGATCAGCGAAACTTTCGAAAAAAAATGTATGGACAAAATTACTCTACACAAATATTCGAATCAACAGGCGCGCAAGCTTGCGTTATCACTCATATGGGGGAAAGCTTGGAACTTGCTCTCGTCCATTTAAATCTTTTTGACGATGTGAGTAAATGACGGGTCCAGCTCTTTTCTCACGTCATTGCCGAAGTCCACGTAAATAAATGGTCCCTTTGGTTCCTCATCATAGGCTCCGATCCTGATGATTGTTCCACACCCAAAATCAACATGCTCCACTTGATCGCCAATGGCTAATACTGTTCCGTCTTGCAACTCGATAGGTTCGGTGACAAAATAAGGCAGTTTCATTACCATTTCGAAACGCGGAATCTCTTCTTCTTCGCTCATTCATCTGCTCCAGGCGGTAATTTGACATGAAGCCTAGGCGGCGTCGTACCATCCTTCAGTTTCGGTAAATTCCGTACCCAGCCTCTTTCTTGCTGTGCTGACGGAATGGCTTTCAGAGTCTTCAGGCACAATGAAGCAAATGGTTCATTCTTTTCGCCCAAACTTATATCGACTCTAGAAGTGCCCAATTTTCCCCATTCAGACTGACTTCCTTTTAGATAACTTGCTTCTGTATGCACCAATGGATCGGCTTGTTTGTTGAGATTCTCTCGTAAAACTTCATGGAATCTATTTCCATATGCGCGCTCTGTACCGTGGATTTTGGGATCGTAATCTCCGATTTGGTAATAGGCATTTTTGATTGACTCTGCCACTTTTTGTAATTTTTCCTGAGCCGTTACGCGGTCTAAACCCTGTTTCTCAGCTGCTTTCAAAACTTCCTCTGGCACGTCAATCTTATGACTGACTACTGCTTTCGCGTCAACAGTTCGCGAGACATGAACCTTCTCGCTTGGCTTAATACCCTGCGGAAGCCCTTTGTCACCTTTCATCATGAGGATGTGATCGTCTGGCCTTGGCGCTTCAATTGGTGCAATCGGACGACGCCCAGGCGCTTCACTTGCAGTTGCATACGCAGGCTGCAAGGGCTTTGCTAGCTCCTGCATTTGCTGTACTTTCGATTGAATCGCTGTCAGTTTTTGCTCAAGCTCCATCATTTTTTCAGATCCGGCAAATGCTGCTATTGCTTGGCTAGCTTTGCCTGTCAGGTTAGCTGCTTCAATGTCTTTTGCCACAACACCGACGGCGCCAGGAACCAATAGTGGCACAACTTCCTTGCCAAAGAACTTCCCTTTGTGCTCAGTGTCAAGCGAGTTCCAGTGATCGCTAGCCGCTTTTCCTGTTTCAGAAATATCCTTACCAAGACTTGCTTGGCCTTTTGGAACCTGGTTTATGTAGTAATCGCCAGCGGTGCCTAATGTTTGTCCAATCGCGCTAGTAAACTCTTTGATGTCAGCGCCAAGATTTACTTTGCCTTTAAAAGCTTGACCGTAATAGTCTTTTGCTACAGCCAGGCTCTTTCCTGTTTCTTCTACAAACTCTCGTTCACCGTCTCCCATGCCTTTGAGAAACTTGCCAGTTTCTGCAATGCCTATGGTTCCAGCCTTATAGACAGATTCAAAAACTTGCTGTGCTGCTTTCGTTGCTTTATCAGTTATCGTCTCTGTCTTTTCTGGTCCCTTCTGCTCTGGCTTTTCTTCTGTCTTTTGCTCTATTCGTTTCTGTTTCTTCTCTTTAGGAAGTAATGAATCTGCCGAAACGAAACCATCCTTGGTTGCTCCGCTGCTTCGGCTGGCTCGTTTTTCTTGAATATTTGCTACAACGGATTTGTTGAGATCTTCCATGCTGCCAGAGGCTTCGCCGCCTGCTTTTTGGGATGCGCGTTTTTCAGCTCGGTCTGACGGGCTAACTTTCTCTGCCCTCTCATGGTTCTGATTGTCGCCAGGCTGGCCGTGACTCATCGATTAAACCTAGAATGCTGCCGACTTATATTATTCCCTGAGACTCTACGATCAGCCAAATCAGTTACTAGTTACGACCTTTTTCATTTTCTCTACCAGTTCCACTTCATCCATTTCTATGCGCTTCCTGATTTTTTGCTTGGCTGTATTTGATGCGGCTTCAAACGCTTTCCTGGCATTTTCATCGTCCGGTAGAGCCATCCAGCTAAGCTCATATAGCGTTCCTATCGCGGCTCCTTGCCTCGACAGCATTTTGCAAATTCGATCTACTCCGCTGTTTATTGCTTTTACGTGCTGGTCTGTGGCGTACTTCATCGCCTTTGCTGTTTCAGCTTCCCTTAGATCACTCTCTAACTTGTCTTGATTGTCCAAGTACCAGAGCAACGCCTGGCGGGCCATTTCTGCCCTGGATTTTCCGGCCGCCCTGGCGGACTCGTCTAGCCTGGTTATGTCTTTTCGATGTAATCTTGTTTCAACTTTCGGGCTATAAACTCGTTTTGTAGTTTCGCTCATATGTGCCTCTACCTTAACTGTATCCACTAGTGCGATACAGCCATTGTGCCGGATGCTCATAGCTACGTCAATGACTCGTGCCGTTTTATTCTTCGGACTGGTAGTGCTTTTCGACGGCATGTGCCGGTCGACTTTATCTTGCCTTACAAAACGTGGAGCCTCTCATGCGGATCGCTAACGCCACGATTGCAGCTAAAAACGGCTCCCCATTTCGTAAGGCTCCGCTCGTTCCTCGCTGCGTTTTTGCTTCATTAAGTTGCGCGTCGTGCCGCTCCGCGCTAGCGGCAAAAATGCACTGGCGGGTAAAGAACAATCCGTCTCTATTCTTTTGTTTTGCGCTTCGCCTGAACTTCAACGGTAAGACGCTCGATTTGTTCTTTTTGCGCTTCCAATTGTCCCTTTAGTTGCGCGGTTTCCCGACTGGATTGGTCCCGCTCTGCGGTCGCCTGGTCCCGCGCTTTTTCTGCTGTTTGTATTTGTTTTTCCGCCGCTTCTAATTTGAGCTGCGCTGCCTGGCGGTCACGTTCAACTTGCTCGGCTTTCCTTTGAACTTCGTCCTTTTCCTTGTGCAAGCGCTCGATCTGCTCGGTGGATTTGTTTTGCGCTACTGCATGATCGCTGCTCAGTTTCTCCAGTTGTTCCTTATGCGCCTGCCGGTCCTGTTGGTGATCGTTGTGAAGCTTATCAATCTGTGTTTCCAGTGATTTTACTTGGTGAAGCAACTGATCAGCTTTTGCGTTGGCGGCTGCCTTCTCCTGGCTCAAACCGCTGACCGACTGCTCAAGCTCACTTACTCTGGCTCGCAATTCCTCTATGGTGGCAGTGTCGCGCTCTGTATCCGCTTCCAGCCTCTGAATGGCTTCCAGTGCGCCTTCGAATTGTCCCTGCGCTGCTTTTACTTCTTCGGCGGCTTTCTCTCTTACTGCCATTACTTCGCGTGATGCCTCAAGCGCGGCTATCTTCCAGGTATTAGCAAAGGCATTTTGAACCTGCTCCGGTATTTCTGCGGTGTTGGTGACGGCGGCATTTTTTGGCCGGTTTGATTCCCAGGCAGACAGATATTTATAAATCGTCGTCAGGCTTCCGCCTCCAAGTGCATCACGAAGGTTCAAAGCCGTTACTTGCTTACCGTCGGCTGCCAGCTTGTTCGCTGCATCAAATAGCTCTTCCTGCTCAATAACTGCTCGCCTTGCCATTTCCGTTGTCCTCCAATGGTTCTATATGATTATACCACATTCTTATTATTACTATTATTCTTATCATTATTACTATTATTATCATTACAGGCGCAAAAAATTGACACCGCCTAGCCGCAACAACTTCCTGACAGCCACCACATGCGGTTAGATTGGTGCCCGAGCTTCCTTGTAAAAAGACTGCCTTGACCCTGGCGCGATGTCACGAGCGCGCGCGGATGCGCCACAACAAATGATTCCAAGGTTTGCGGTAAATGGAGGGGACCCGCACCAGCGGGGAGGAAGCCGTTTAAGGAGCGAACCGCCCGCACCAGGCTTGACCCCTGAATTGTGTTTGACCCCGTAGTTAGACTCGCTGGAAGTGACGGCGCAATGTCGATGTAATCACTTGCCGTTGAGTTGTTCGCCGTCGCTCCGTAGATGTCGTAACGCAGGGAGTCAAACACATAAAACCAATTGAGCGCCCTGGCGCTTTCCACTGTAGCTCTGGCCGCTTGTTCTATTGCTGCTCTGTTTTCTAGTCCATTCGGACGCCTCTGCGAGCCGTAAGGCAGGATAAAGGGTATTTTCCCATCACTGAAATCACTTATGAACACGTCATTAGGATAGTTTCCTAGCTCTTCTTCAGGAACTGAAATTACAGTACTCACATTCTGAATCTCAATCTCTTGAATCGTTTTAGTACTTTCCTCAGTTCTAAAACTTGCAGAATCAGACACAAGACAAAGCAGCCCCCTACCCCCCGAGATCAATACGCCTGATCCCGCTGCAAAGTGCCTCCATAAATCCGCATGCTTTCGGACTGTGTTTGGCGAGCATCCGGTAATCGCCTCCAGTGTTTTGCGACTAACTTGCCTACCTTGTTGGAGGCAATCACCTACTGCCCGCTTTATTTTCGACCGGGCTTTCTCCTGGCGATCATCATTGGCCTTCTTCAGGTCCTCCATTGTCCAAATGCGGCCAGTTCTCAAGAACAGTTCATAAAGCTTCTCCTCTGCCCTCTCTGTTCGCTTGTACGGCTCGTAATTTGATAGCGTCCTTAGTTCACTACGCTGCCAGTTCACTACGCGGTATATGTGCGCTTCAACTGTCTTCCAGTCGCCTCCGTTTATGTGGCGGCATTGGCCGTTGTTATTCTGCTCAAGCCAGTTCTTCAGAAAGTCAAAACGCCTGGCTGCATTCTTATGACCTGGCAGCGGCGGAACCCCAAGCAAACTATCACCATGCCAGAGTAGATGCTGGATAGTATAGATTGCTTCATGTCTTGTCTTTGGTTCGGTCAAGCCTGAAACTAGATACTGTCTGGCTTTGTCGCAATACTCTTGAATTACTCGGTAATTAAATAGCTCGTCAAAACCCTCTGAATCAATGGCTTTTTCGTGTGCCTGGACGTCTCTGCCGGCGGCGCGATCGATAGCACTGACCTGGCTTTCTATCAGGGTTTTCGCTTCTCCCCAATTTCTTGCATTTAGTTCCAAGTCTATCAGAAATGCCGTTATTGCTTCATCTCTTCCTAGTTCTTCCCTTCTCCGGATTAAATCACCTTCTGCATTTAACCAAGCAAATCCAGGCTGTAAAGGCAATCTCAAGGCATTCCCACAAGGGAAGACTTCAAGCTGACCGCCCTTCAGTTCATATCCCAGCGCCTTAAGCCAGCGCTTTAAAGTTTGTTCTACGTCGCTGCTTTTCTCCCAGTCAGCAAGCGAGATGTAGAGATGCCAGCCGCCTGAATCGCTGCTCTGATATACGTTTGCCTTTAGTCCGACTTCATCGACTGCAGCTAATAGCTCTGCTAGTTTTTCTTTGTCGTGGTACTGGCTATCAGCATCTATGTCCAACACTGCATAACGAGTTTTAGCGTCCCAGTGGCAGCCCCTGAAAATTCCCCTGCCACCATCGGCGATGACACCCAATATCTGATGATCTTCTAGCTTATGCCATGTTTTCCATTTCTCTTGACCCCTCGCCTTGCAGATATAGACATCTCGTCGAGGAAATAGAGAGCAAAAATATTCCGCCACTTTTTGTGGCAGTGTTGAATTTAATAGTGACTTCGTGTCTGCCGCGCAAACAACAGCTAATCCGGTCGTCTTGAGCCCCTTTTTTCATAGGCAAGCTTGACGTACAAACCGGATTCATCTATCCTTAGCTCATATCGGGAAAAGGTACCAACTAAAACCCGCAATTAGCTTGAAGTTTGGATAGATTGAGTCCTGGCAACACGTCAGGGCTTTTTTCTTTAGTAGGGCAGTCTACAAACTGCAACTATTTTTTGACTGTATATCACTCCGATATCTGGCGAATAAGCGCACCATATGCGGTGGCTGACGCCAACAGGCATTATATGATGGTTGACCGAAAAAGGCTATGGGGAGCCCATAAACCAGCTTTTGAATTTAGTCCACCAGCTCGGTTGATGCTGGCTATCAGTCAAAAGCTTGATTTGCTCTCGTTCTGTTTCCAGCTGAGCCTCTAAATAGCCGTTGCGATAAGTCAGAATCTCGATTTTATTCTGAAGTTCTTTTATTACTTCAAGGTGCTTATCGACTGGAAGTCGTTCGGTATTATCAACTGACACAGGTTCAGGTAATGGCTCGGCACTGGTCGGAACAGGTGCTAGGCACACCTCAACATTTATGGGAACCGGTGCCAGGCACAGGTCATTTTCTGCTGGAACAGGTGCCAGGCATCCATCGGCACTGGTTGGCACCGGTTCGCAAACACTAGGGATCTCTGAAGCATCAACAAACCATTTCTCGCCGTGCTTTGTTTGTTGCTTAAAGCCTTTGATAGTGCCCTTCCTTAATTGCTTCTTGAGCGCATTAAGTGAATGACCCAAGGCTCTGGCTGCATTTTCAACTGGCACCGCTTCAGCAGGTTCAGCACTTGTTGGAACCGATTCCATGTACAGGTTGGCATCGGTCGGAACAGGTGCCGGGCATCCGTCGGCACTTGTTCGCACCTGTTCGCAATTAAAAAGATCATCAAGACCGTTGGTATCGGCCGGGTCAGAATTGAAATCGCGGGCGGTGGCATTCATGAGAATGAGAATAAGAGAAAGCAGACTGAAAGTCTAGTGAATATCAGCCTCTTGACTGCGATAACTGCCCCAAAAATGCTTTGAACCATGAAATTATCAGCCAGTCACCGGATATGGTGCGGGGCGTCAATAAATCGAAATCCTTAAAGCCATACTACGCAAGCCTTTAAGGATTTCGATTTATTGATTGAAACATACTTGTGATTATCAGTCCCCCGAGAAAACATTTTTAGCCAGGGTTTCTATAACTTATAAAGAAACTGCTTAATGCTGGTTCTTCTGCTCCGTCAAAAATAAATTGACTTACCCTTGATTCTTGTTTCCTTGGATAAAGAGTTAGCGTTCCCGGACCGCAGCCGCTCTTAGCACCGGGCCATAATTCTTGCTCAGTCGCTGCATCGAAATGCTCTTTAATAATATCGGGGGGTATTTGACATGCTGCATTGTGCAGAAATAAACGAATTTGATGACCGTCCGGTGTAATCGTCACGTACCTAAATGGTGAATTGCTGGATACCGGAAGGAATGAGATTACGCCGTCTAGCTGTGGCTCGGCGCTTTTTTTATCGAGACCCAGCAAGCTAATTATTTCCGCTGGAGCAGGAGCCGCAGTACGACTTAAAAGAGAACCAAGTGTAGAGAGGACTTGTTCTCTTTTTTGCGAATCTGGCTCTAAAGCAGTAATTTGCCGTTTTTTTGCCGTTTCAAGCAAAATCGTATGATAATTGTCGCCAGTTTTGAAACGTTCTGCTTCAGCGACTGCTCTTCTTAACTCAAATCTTGATTGCTCAGGCTTACCGGCACGTGCAAGAATCAATGAGCGATGCCAAAGGGTTTTCCAGTTTTGATATTTCCATCCAATGCGGTCCATGTCTTCGACCGCCGAGCTATCAAACCCGAGAAGAGACTTTATTTCAGCACGCTCCTCAAGAAAGTCTGGACTTTCTTTTAGCGCCTGATCATCTATTAAAGCCATTTGCTCTAAAGCTTTTAACAACCTGCCTTGCTGTGCCATCGCGCTGGCGATCTCAAATGAAAAACGAGCTGCACTGGTGGGATCTTTTTTGATGTTGTCCTTCGCGTCTTTTATTACCTCATCAGAGAACCAACGTTGATTAATTTCAAAACTAGGATCTTGCCTCAATAGGTTTAGCTCATAGAGCCTACTTGCCCTCACATCTCCTATGGTCAGTAGTAGAGCGGTTGTAAGGAAAAGAAAAAAGAGAGAACGCTTTTGCATACGGGATTTTTCCATGATATGAAAAATCTATCACTTCTTACGTGAAGAGACTAGCGGAGACCACCACTTATGGTGACTCCGCTAGTCATTTTAGTCACTAAGATCGCTTGGGCAGCCTAGAGATCGAAGGGCGTGAACGAACAGCCATGGAGGTTGATCTCCGACTGAATGGGCGGCAGGCTGGTAGTGGAATACTTGGACACGTCCAAGTTTGCGCATTCATAACGCGGTGTAATGAAGATCCGATCCGTCAGCAGAAGGAACCCAGGCGCCGGAGGCGTGGTGACGCCGACATTGCGCGCAAAAATCTCGGCCCAGGCTTCGCTTGAATTGTTAACGAAATAGGGCGCGATTTCCTGCGCAATCTGGGTGGGAGTCTTGCCTTGATACTGAGTGGTTATCACCATTGTGGACCCAGAAGTAACGCAGACGGAAGCACCTGCGCCCGGATCAACGCCTCCTGGCTGGGAAACGATCAACGACCGCTCCAGGGGGCTGAACTGAATGTTCGAGAAAATTCCACATACCACCGAGGCCTTCTGAGTCGTATTCAAAGTTGCCCAGTTAGTCGGGGTAAGCTTCGTCACGCCATCCAGAAGGTAGTTCGGCGGAGTCTGGCTTCCCGAAAAACCGGTTTTGGCTGATGGCACTGTGCCACCATTAACAACGCCCATCGCAAGATCAAAAGCATGTCCCATCTCGTGCTTCACGGTGTGGTTGAGATCCGGGTTGGTTCCGCTTGCAGGCGTAATGCCATCGTAGCTGCACGTCTTAAAGATCCCCGTGATCATGCCACTGCCATTAGCCTGGCTGGAAGTGAATCCGCACTTTCCGGAGCCGGCCGCTGTTGCATAGGGCGGATAGGAGTTATACGGCGCTGTACTTTGCAGGTATGACACGGCGTCAGCACGATTCTGAAAGAAAAATATGGTATCACCGGCAACCTTAACCTGATCATATGCCTGAAGAGGACCAGAGGCGCCTTTGCGCGGAAGTTGACGAACGGCCGTAGCTACTCCTGCTTTGTCGGAGCTGGTAGCTGCAAAACATACTTGCATATGCGTGCCATCGGCAGGGTAGCTGCCAGGACTTCCATCATTGTAGGCGGTGCAAGTTGGTGTAGCAAAAGCAGTGGAGGGGAGTCCCACGGAGCCGAGCATTGCTGCCAGAGCAAATCCGGCTAATGCGAGGAGTCGTTTCATTTGAGGTCCTTTGGTTTTGGGTTGAAGGCAACAATCAATCAATCGCTTAAGCGGAGAGGCAGAATTAGTTTTCTTGTTTGTTTTTGTGGATTGCGAGTTGCCTCTGCGAAAAAATGTGATTGAGTTGTTGGACCTAGAAACTAGCTAAGTTTCAAGCCAATTGGGAAATCTTCATGATGTTTAGGAGTACATTACAAATGCACGAACTTTAGGTCACAGATCTGTCAAGACTACTGTCAATAAAGTGTTTATGGATCAGCGAAACTTTCGAAAAAAAATGTATGGACAAAATTACTCTACACAAATATTCGAATCAACAGGCGCGCAAGCTTGCGTTATCAC
>Ga0228676_1000523_pt1 | contig 9407 bp, 9 predicted proteins | sample 48D_rmetaG_FD_182782 | JGI IMG/M metagenome (GOLD analysis project Ga0228676, IMG submission 182782) | Seawater microbial communities from Monterey Bay, California, United States - 48D_r | ecosystem: Environmental > Aquatic > Marine > Coastal | place: USA: California | collected 2016-11-02
ACCCTAAGTATGCAAATGTCATACAGGATAAATATCAATTTGGAGATCAATCGGTTAACGAGTGTTGGTTCAATTTAGAGTTTTCTAATCTCAATGCATCTCTGCACTGTGACTATACATCGATAGACAAAGAAAAATTTGGGTCACTAATGCAAGACGCATTTAAGATAGTTAGTAAGCATAATATTAAGGCGAACTTTAGGGAAGAAAGTATAATTCAAAACGAGCAAAATGTAGGTGGTTTATTGTTTAGTATAAAAGGCCCTGTAGCTACTCCGTATCAATTTTACCTGAGTGATACGACGGAACATTTTTTTAGAGCTTCATTATATTTTAATAGTCGAGTAAATCCAGATTCCATGAAGATCATTCATGATTTCATCAAAACGGATATAGATCATATGATTAAGACATTCAGTTGGACGTATCTTTAGTTTTATGAATTAAAATAAACATCTCTTGCTCCAGAAAATAATAGCACGAATATTACTAAGCCCTTTCTCTATACTATATGGCGTTGGAATATGGTTGCGTAATATTGCCTATGATACTGGATTAGTGAAAGCTACAAAATTTAGCTTACCAGTAATAAGTGTAGGGAACCTATCTGTAGGCGGAGCAGGTAAATCTCCACATGTAGAATATCTAATCGAATTACTTAAGCCCTATATTGATGTGGCGACATTAAGTCGCGGATTCATGAGAAAGACAAAAGGATTTAAATTAGTGAAATATCAAGATACGGCAGAGAGTGTCGGTGACGAACCATTACAATATAAACGCAAGTATAATGATCTTGTAGTAGCGGTATCTGAAAGTAGAAATACTGGAATACCGATGATCCTCCAGCAGCATCCTAATGTGCAGACGATACTATTAGATGATGCCTATCAGCATAGAGCAGTTACACCAGGACTCAATATATTATTAACACAGTTTGAATTACCTTTTACAAGAGATAGCCTATTGCCAGTTGGTAGACTACGAGAATGGAAAGCAGCCTATAAGCGAGCAGATATTATAATAGTAACTAAGTGTCCAAAGGAAATTACAACGGACGATAAAAATAAATTCATCGAAGAGATTAATCCTTTTTCATATCAACAAATGTATTTTAGTAGGTATGAGTATCAGATGCCATACCATTTTATTCATATTAATAATAGGGTCGACCTAGATCAGAGTCAGCAAGTATTATTAATCAGTGCAATTGCTAATACAGATTATCTACTTGATTACTTAGAACCAAAAGTAGGGTCGATACAACATTTGGAATATGAGGACCACCATCCATTTACTCAAGAAGATCTGCAATACCAAAAGAAGGTATACGATAATATGAAAGGGGATAATAGAATTATCTTAACTACGGAAAAGGATGCAATGCGATTAGAGCCGTATCGACAACATTTTTATGATTGGCGCATTAATATTTATGTGCTTCCTATAAAAGTGAAGTTCTGTTTTGATGAACAAGAAATATTTAATGAGTCGATTAAAGATTTCTTGCTTAAGTTTAAGGTATAACTAGTTTTTAAGCTGTCCTAGTTTAATTTAATACAATCGGTTGAGTTTCTATTTGCTATCTTACATCTAAGCAAAATTACGTATATGAAATTCCTTCTATTTTTTCTACCTATGATAATTATTTTTTCTTGTCAGTCTTCTGAAAAGGCTACTATGATCATTCATAATGCTAGGATATATACGGTATCAAATACTTCTGTATCCCATACTGCGATTGCAATCAAGAAAGATGTAATAATAGCACTTGGGCAAGATGAAGATGTGTTGGCTTTACGAAGTGACAATACTGAAGTAATTGATGCTAGAGGAAATTTTTTAATGCCTGGATTTATAGAAGGGCATGGTCATTTTTCTGGTTTGGGAATGAGTTTGATTAATCTTAATTTTTTAGAAAGTAAGTCGTGGGAAGAAATTGTTAATATGGTGGAGGAAAAAGTAAAAGATACCCCTGAAGGAGAATGGATACTCGGTAGAGGCTGGCACCAGGAGAAATGGGATAGCATACCTCTCAATAATATCCATAACTATCCAATGCATGATTTGCTCAGTGCAATATCACCGAACAATCCTGTTGTGCTTACTCACGCTAGTGGTCATTCGTTATTTGCTAATAAGGCTGCAATGGAAGCTTCTGGAGTAAGTAAAGAAATGTCTAGTCCATTGGGAGGAGAGATAGTAAGAGATCGTGATGGCAGAGCTATTGGCGTTTTTGAGGAGAGAGCGATGCAGATAATAAGAAATATCCTTAAGGAGTATCAAGCAGGGTTGAGCCAAGAGGATTTGGAAGCTGAATGGATGAGTGCTGTAGAACTTGCTCAGCAAGAGTGTCTTTCTAATGGAATTACTTCATTTCAAGATGCGGGGTCAAAATTTGTTGAACTGACTAAGTACCGTCAATTGGCCGAGGAAGGAAAACTGGATCATAGGCTATGGGCGATGATGCGTCATAGTTCTAAGGCTATGAAGGGTAATGTATCAAAACACAGAGTGATAGGAGCAGGAAATAATTTTTTCACTTGCAGAGCGATTAAGACAGAAGTGGATGGTGCTCTAGGATCATTTGGAGCATGGTTGCTGAAACCTTATTCTGATAAACCTGATTTTCATGGACAAAATACGACGCCTATATCTGAGGTGGAAACTATCGCGGCTATGGCACTAGAAAATGATATGCAACTTTGTGTTCATGCTATTGGAGATAGAGCTAATCGTGAAGTATTGGACATAATTGATTCTTTGAATGTAGGAACTGATCTTAGATGGAGAATGGAGCATGCACAACACATGCATCCGGAGGATATTTCAAGGTTCAATGAGTTAGGAGTAATTGCATCAATGCAAGGTATTCATTGTACTTCGGATGCGCCATTTGTAGTGAAGAGGCTAGGGGAGCAACGTTCAAAAGAAGGTGCTTATGCATGGAGAAGTTTTTTGGATGCAGGTGTTATTATTGCCAATGGTACAGATGCGCCAGTTGAAGACGTAGATCCGATTAAAAACTTCTATGCTACTGTGACACGTAAAAGAGTTGATAATGGATTAGAGTTTTATGAAGAGCAATCTATGACTAGGGAAGAAGCCATCTATAGTTATACTTCTGGAAATGCTTATGCTGCATTTGAGGAAGATATAAAGGGTACTCTTGAAAAAGGAAAATTGGCAGATATAGTAATACTGAGTAATAACTTACAGTCTTGTAATGAAGAAGATATACTTGGTACCAAAGTATTATATACGATAGTTGGTGGTGAGGTAAAGTACAAAGGGTAGTGCGAGAAATAGATTTTGACTGGATTAGTTAATTTAAGTGTGTTTGAACGTCAAATATTTATTCTTGAAACTAGTGAAGAATTTGATTATTTACTAACCTTTGAGGAAGTCGAATTTTATTCTGTTATTTTGGGATTTTTTTAATAACCAAAACTTTTTATCAATTACCATTGCTTCCTCTATCAATCCTTGGAGTACTATTTTATCTATTTTTTTAAATGTACAGTATTTTATACTATAAATTTGAACTTGATATTTAGCGTTTAGAACTCCATGTGGATATTTCATCATTCGACCGTTTAGAAAGTAAAATTCGTTATCGAACATAATACTTGAGTTTTTAGTGCTTTTGGATCTTGCCTTTTTTTATTTTTCTGGGTTGATATAATAAAGCCACTTCTTCATATCATAGAATGGTAATTTGTAGCGTAATTTATACATCATTCCATATCGCTGAGTTAATAAATCGTACAAATAAGACGCTATTTCTCGTTCTTCATCTTTTAGGTGGGATATGTATGATTCTACGTGGTTCATGTATTAAGTCTAGTAGACTAAAGTACCTCTATAAAACAAGTGTGTCTATAATCAAAGTAAGTTAAGTTTAGATCAGTAATTTAGAAAACTATTTAATCCAATGAATTTGCTTCTTTATTAATCTAAGATAGATAACTGATTAAATTAATTTAACTTAGCTGATCAAGTATTTAATATGGAATTTAGCAATCAGCAAATAGTCGAATCCGAATTACCATCGGTACAAGACATTAAGTATAGATCAATAGAGAAAAAGCATCGTACAGTATCTATTATAGCGACAACTATTTTTGCTTTAGTCATTTTGGTTGTTCCACTCATCATTAATATACTTGGTGGTGAGACTTGGTTTTATGATTACATCATTTACATCTTGAGTTTCTGGATATTGCTGTATTGCTTTCTGATTTTATTATCTTTTAAAGGTTTTGAGCATAAGGGTTATGCGATGAGAGAACACGATATCATTTTCAAAAAAGGTTGGATTTGGCGTAGCTCTACGATAGTGCCATTTAATAGGGTTCAGCATACAGAGATAGAGCAAGGACCAATAGAACGAATATTTAGATTATCAGTTCTTAAGATATTTACGGCAGGTGGTTCTTCTAGTGATCTTAGAATCCCAGGTCTATTACCTGAAAACGCTAATCGACTTAAGGATTATATTCAAAATAAAGTTGAGAGAGATGAGGAAGAGTAATTTCAATTTCACGATTCCACAGCGCCAATCTTATGTGGCGATTTTGATGATTATCTGGAAGACTTACCGTGTATTAATCAGACAGGTATTTCCTTTTCTTGTGATTTTTTTTGTGGGAAAATCAACTAAAAATAATTTTGGAAATTACTTCCTATACTTTGTGATTGCAGTTGCATTGATAGGTATGTTATATTCTATTTTATCTTTCTTTAGATATTATTTTCATATCGTGGAAGATAAGCTTATTGTAGAGAAAGGTGTCTTTGGTAGATCGAAAACAATCATTCCTTTTGAAAGAATTCAGACTATTAATTTTGAACAGAATTTGGCACATCAAGTATTTTCAGTAATTCGACTTAAGGTAGATACAGCTGGATCCGCACAGAAAGAATTTGAATTTGATGCTATAGCAATAGATCAGGCGCAAGCATTGCGAAAAATAGTTCTAGAGAAAAAGTCTAAACTTGTATCAATTGTAAAGACAAGTGATAATAAAGAAGATTCAATAGATGAAAAGAAAGGGTATAAGAGTATACTTAAGCTCAGTATTATAGACTTGATAAAAGTTGGTATTACAGAGAATCATTTTAGGTCAGGCGCTTTGATACTTTTTGCTCTGTGGTGGATTTGGGATAATCTCCGTGAAGCGGGACTAGATCCGGAAAAATATACTGAAGATATAGACCCACTAGCAGGTGGAGTAATTATATTAATTGGTTTGGCGGTTATTTTTATAATTTTAGCATTTTTATTTTCTCTTATACGTACGGTACTTAAGTATTTTGGATTAGAATTTTGGAGATCTAACAATGGATTTAAAATTAGCTCTGGACTTTTTACAAAAAAGGATACATCTGCTCTAGATCACAAAATACAAATGATCAGTTGGTCGGATAATTTACTGAGAAAAATCGTTGGATATTATCAACTAAGTCTTAAGCAAGCTTCAAGTGTTGCTATAAATATCAAGACGTCTATCAATATTCCAGGGTGTCGCCAAGATCAGATTGATATGGTAACGCGCGCACTATACGGAGTCAATGCTTTTGATGGTATAGAGATGGAGTCAGTGAATAAAATATTTATGTATAGACGTATGTTTTTTCTATCACTTTTAGGAGCACCTTTTTTATTGCTCGGTTACTTTAATAACAACCCTTTTGTTATAATTAGCGGAGTGCTTCTTGTCATTTATTTTTTGATTACATCCTACTTTCGGTATAAGAAGTGCAAATTTGGTCATAATGAAAAAATGATGATAATCAGAGGAGGGTTATTTGGCGATAAAGCTGAGACATTACCTATTATAAAGTTACAAAATGTTGAAATTAGCCAATCTCCATATCAACGTAGAAAAAAACTAGCCAACGTAAAAATACATACAGCTGCAGGCAATGTTACTATTCCATATGTAGACTATAACAGAGCTATACAGTTATCGGATTATATATTGTATAAAACAGAGAGTAGCAATAAGAGGTGGATGTAGGAAGACTCTTACATTATCAAACTCTCCACATCGAATTGCAAATATTTCGCTTCTTCTAAAAGACTAGGTATTGACTTGATGTGGTCTGCAAGTTCCATCATTTCATCGGCAAACTCTAAACGATAGTCTTCATGAAGTGCATTTACTAGTTTCACCAATTTTAATGCTCTTTTTATAACATATTCATTGAGTTTTTCGGCTAGATACTTAGATTCTGATTGGAGTCGACCTTTGTTTTTGTAGAGCAGTCCATTGACCATTACTAGATTAAATTCGATTTCGCCTAGTTTATCTTTTGTGATCGCGACATGATAGTTAATTTTACCACTGATATCTCTCATCTCCAGACGGAGATATATTGATGAATAATACTTGTTAGGGTATTGATTAACACGCGACTCTATATATTCTCGCATATCATCTCTACGGAGCTCTAATGTGCCTTCTTCTTCTACCAATTTATACTCTAACTGATCTACTAGCTTACTGTCTTTGGGTATAAGACGCATCAGTAGCTTATCTTTTTCTTTAGAAGGTAATGCTTTGATTTCTTTCTTGAGTTCTTCGGAGAGTTTAGCTTTGGCCATTTGATTAGATGTTTACAGGCACTAACATACTGAAATATTTACTTAAGATTTGGATGAATAGAGTTCTCATTGGTTATACTAGGATGTATAAGGAATATGCTATTATAAAATATACCTTATGTTATCTTCGTTTGGAAATAACAAGAACGAAATTATGAGAATACAGGAGATATTATTTTTAGTGACATTATTTGCGGTGTCTTGCTCATCTGAGCGATTTGTAGAGGTAAAAGACGACAATGGTAATCTATTAGAGAAGTATCAAGTAGATAAGGAAGGCACTAAGAATGGCATCTACGAATCATATGATAGTGGAAAGTTGGTGTCAAAGGCTAACTATCAGGATGGAATCCAGTCTGGCAAGCGAGTGATATACTATGAAAACGGTAATCTGGAGATAGAGGAGAACTATGCTAAAGGGCAACTCGAAGGAGATTATAAGGTATATTACGAGTCTGGCGAACTCAAATTGGTAGTCGGATATAGCAATAACACTATCCAAGGGCAAGTAAAGAAATACTATATATCTGGTCAGCTTATGGAGGACGTAGCCTTTATTGATAATGAAGAGAATGGACCTTTTGTAGAATATTGGGAAAATGGCAATTTGAAATGGGAAGGCGCCTATAAGAACGGAGATAATGAATTTGGTGAACTGAAAAAATACAACGAAGAGGGTATATTGATTCGAAAACTGATGTGCGATAGTCTAGCAGTCTGTCGGACATTCTGGACATTAGAGGATCGGTCGAGTAATGAAGAGTAGCTTTTATCGTTACTGATAGGGAAGAGTATTTATATTTGTAGAAGCACTGAAGGCTATGATTCGATATCGTGGGTAACTTCAGGACTGTTAAGATCAAACTAATAATGAAGAAGTATTTACAATATCTACTTATCGGCTTATCTGTCACTCTATGCGCACCTAATGTATATGGACAGTTGGGAGGTCAGCATATATATGAATTTCTTTCTTTACCATCATCAGGTAGAGTAACTGCACTTGGGGGAAGTATGATTTCTATTATGGATGATGATATATCTTTAGCTTACCACAATCCGGCATCACTCAATTCAGAGATGCACAATAGACTTAGCTTTAATCATAATTTTCATTTAGCAGATATTAGTAATGGGTATTTCGCTTTCGGTAGGCACCTGCCGAAGTGGGGAATTACCACACACGTAGCAATTAATTATATTGACTATGGTGAATTTGTAGCAGCAGATGATAGAGATGTAGTAAGTGGTACATTCGATGCAGGAGAGACTGCGATAGTTGTAGGTGCTTCTAAGCGCATGAATGAGCGAATCGTCCTTGGGGCTAATTTCAAGACGGTCTTCTCAAGATTCGAAAATTATAATTCTACAGGATTGGTAGCTGACCTTGGTTTAAATTATGTCGGTGTCGATAGTTCGTTTGTATTCTCGATAGTAGTGAATAATATCGGCGGAGAAGTAAGCTCATACACTGAGAATTACAGAGGAAGCGCACCATTCAATTTGCAGATTGGATTCACGAAAAAGCTCACACATTTACCATTTAGAGTAGGAGTGATAGCAGATAATCTTCAAACTTGGGATATCAGATATAACGACCCTAATCGTGTAGTAGAAACTAATCTATTTGGCGAGACAGAAGAGCAGTCAGGATTGAGTAAGGGCTCAGACAATTTTTTCCGACACTTTGTATTCAGTGGAGAGTTTCTTTTAGGTAAGCGCGGGAATTTAAGACTGAGGATGGCATATAGACATTTGCGTAGACAGGAGTTAGCTGTAGAAGGCTTTAGATCATTGGCCGGTTTCAGTGGAGGTTTCGGAATAAAGGTCAGTAAATTTAGATTTGACTATGGCGTAGGGTATCATCACCTTGGGGGAGCGACTAATCATATCACTATCTCTACTGGGCTCATGGAGTTTACTAGTAAGTTGTAATTTTATCTAATTATAACACTTTGAAACTCCTCATCCTAGGACATACGATTCCAGAGCCAACTACTACCGCTGCAGGCAGTAGGATGTTACAGTTGATCGCATTGTTTCAAGAAGAAGGTTATACCATTCACTTCGCTACTTCAGCATTACAAAACCCAAGAAGTGTAGATCTAAATTCGATTGATGTCACTTTAGATATCATTCAACTTAACCACTCTTCATTTGATAGTTATATCACAGACCTTGGTCCTGATGTAGTTTTGTATGATCGATTTGTAATAGAGGAGCATTATGGATGGCGAGTCGCACAATGTTGTCCATCGGCATTAAGAATATTAGATACAGAAGATTTACACTTTCTTCGTAAAGCTAGGGAATTGTCAATAAAATCATCAGGCGATCTATCTTCAGTCGACCTCTACACGGATGCGTCAAAAAGAGAAATCGCTAGTATCATGAGATGTGATCTGTCGTTGATCATCTCCAGTTATGAGATGAATTTACTCACTGAGACATTCTGTATATCTAATTCTATTCTTCATTATTTACCATTCATGTTGGAGGAATCCCCAAAGTTTCCAGAGTTAAAATCTTTCGATGAGCGAGTAGGATTTATGACCATTGGCAATTTATTTCATGCACCAAATATAGATAGCGTATTGTATCTCAAAAAATATATTTGGCCCGAGATCAGAAAGCAATTACCAACTGTAAGCTTATCCATTTATGGTAATTATGCTCCGCAGCAGATCAACGAACTGCATAACGAGAAAGAAGGTTTTTTGATTAAAGGATGGGCATCATCTGTGAAAGAAGTCATGAGTGCAGCCAAAGTTTGTTTAGCGCCAATAAGATTTGGTGC
>Ga0228676_1000544_pt1 | contig 9234 bp, 8 predicted proteins | sample 48D_rmetaG_FD_182782 | JGI IMG/M metagenome (GOLD analysis project Ga0228676, IMG submission 182782) | Seawater microbial communities from Monterey Bay, California, United States - 48D_r | ecosystem: Environmental > Aquatic > Marine > Coastal | place: USA: California | collected 2016-11-02
AGTAGGCATTTACTTGAAAGAATAAAAGATGATCCACGTTTATTTTTTATAGGTGGCCTTATTTTAATTGTATACGGCGCCATCACCTATTTAGACAAATCTGAAAAAAAAGAAATTGAAGAGTCTATAAAGTTACCTGTAAACAATAATTATTTTAGATTGATTTTTAAAGGTTTTTTTTTAAACTTCATTAATATAGGTGTATTAGCATTTTGGCTTGGTTTAATAGTAGTAATAGGGCCAACTTTAGACATGAACCCAACCCATATTTTTTATTATTTCAGCATTATTATTTGCAGTTATTTTATCACTGATTTAGGTAAAATTATTTTGGCAAAACAACTTAAAAATAAATTAACCTCAACTGTTGTTTACAGAATAAAACGATTCATGGGCATCTTATTAATTGTCTTTGGAGTAGGCTTAATGCTTAAAGGATTTCTACCAAAGGATAATAAAATTAACACTTTATTGGAACAGGTTGATAAAAAGTAAAAATCATAGTTACTTTTTATTATCCGCTGGATAAATATCCGCCATCAGTTTAGAAGGATCTATTTCTACCGATTTTATTTCTTTTAAAACCTCAAATTTATACATTGGATGAGCCCAAGACCAATCTTTTAAAATTGTTGCTTTTGTAGGTTTACTCCCTCTCATCATTCGTAAAGGAATATTAAAATCCTCTGAAGTTCCATCCTTGTATGATACTCTAACATCTATAGGCATTGGCATTTTACCGTGTCTTTGTAAAATAATTTTTTTGTTCCCAAAAGCTCGAACACTATAATCAATTGTATGAGTAGTCTGAGTCCATTCATTTAAATACCAATCTAAATGAATTCCAGAAACTTTTTCCATAGATCTCTTAATGTCATTGGGTGTTGGATGTTTGAAACTAAAATCATTAAAGTATTTTTTAAGTCCTTTCTCAACATTCTCTTTCCCAATGATATATTCTAATTGAGATAAAAATATAGCTCCCATACTATAACTCGCTGTGCTGTATGAAGAATTTAGATGATACCTGTCTGCATGGGTTGAAAGAGGTTCCTCTTTTCTATAGGAAATCATTTTATAATACCTATTGTAAGACCCCTGATGAGGATTTTTTACTTTTCTATTTAAAATTTTATTCATAGCTATATTAGAAATGTAAGATGTGAACCCTTCATCCATCCATGGGTGCTTACTTTCATTACTCGCTAATAGAAATTGAAACCATGTATGTGCCATCTCATGAGAAGTAACCCCTAACAAACTATTAAAACTTCTTTTACCAGTTATTAACGTTGACATCGCATACTCCATACCTCCATCTCCTCCTTGAATTACAGAATATTGTTTGTATGGATATTGCCCAATATTTTCACTAAAAAAACTCATTAATTGAGCTGTTTTAGGCTGCAAATCTTTCCAGTTTTTTAAATACTTTTCATCTAGGTTATTCTTGTACAAAAAATGCAAATCAATTCCATTGGCTGTTGTTAAAATATCATGAGTATAGTCAGGATCTGCAGCCCACATAAAATCATGAACATTTGGAGCTTTAAAATGCCAACTTAATTTTTCTTCAGTAGATTTTTTTATTTTTTTTGCCTTATCCTCATAACCATGACCAATTTCTTGAGGATTTTGAAGATATCCAGTTCCTCCAATGGTGAAATTTTTATCAATATGAATGGTAACATCAAAATCTCCCCAAACACCATGAAATTCTCTCGCTATGTAAGGAGGTGTATGCCAGCCTTCAAAGTCATACTCAGCCATTTTTGGATACCATTGGGCCATAGATAGAACAACTCCTTCTTTATTTGTTTGACCTGAACGTCTAATTTGCTTTGGAACTTGAGCATCATATGTCATATCAAATGTTGAACGATCCCCAGATTTTATAGGAGTGTTAAGAGTTACTTCTAAAATAGTTCCAACCACTTCGTACTGAACATTTTTACCATCTTGTTTTAAAGAGGCAATCTTGATGTATCCTATCTCTTCAGGTTTTAATTTACTAATTCTATCGGTAACTCTGCCATCTGGATCTTGAATATTTCTTGAACGAATATCCATTTGAGAATTGGGTTGAAAAGCATTGAAATAAAGATGATAATATACATGAGTTAATGCATCGGGTGAATTATTTGTATATACTAATTTCTGAATGCCCTTGTATTGAAATTTAGTAACATCTACATCAACATCCATTGTATAATCAACATGTTGCTGCCAATAATTTGAAGCTTGTTGACTATAGATACTTGAATAAGTTGAAATAAATAAAAATAGAATTATTTTCTTCATTTATAATTTTTTTAGTTCTTACCGTTTACCATATAATCTGCCATCTTTAAGGCATTATAAGCATTAACAACTCTTCCAGAGACTGACAACTCTGAAAATGAAACTTTTTCACCTTTTGGATTTTCTCTAGATCTTGACCCTGGCTTAATTACATCAAGATCAATCATAGTTCCAGAATTCATCAAAATATGTTTTACTTGACTAGCAGATAATTTTGGGTAATAAGATCTTAATAGTGCTGCAACTCCAGCTGTTGAAGGAGCTGCCATAGAAGTTCCACTAAACTTAGCATATTCTCCATCTGGTATTGTTGAATAAATTTGTACCCCAGGAGCAAAAACATCAACATTAATTTTACCATAGTTAGAAAAAGACGCTGGTAAATTTTCATCATAATTAGCACTCATAGCACCAACCGTTAATACATTATCAGAAATTTCAGTAACTAAATCTCTAGAATCATTTGGATATGTTTTTTCAACATCTAAGTCTTTCCCGTCATTTCCAGCAGCATTTACGATCAAAACATCTTTAGAAGCAGCATATAAGATGGCTTCATATACCCACTCTTTTTTTGGAGAGAATCCTTTTCCAAAACTAGTATTAATTACTTTTGCTCCATTGTCTACTGCATAGCGTAAACCTAAGGCAACATCTTTATCATATTCATCTCCATCTGGAACGGCTCTTACCGCCATAATTTTTACATTAGTTGCTACTCCATTCATTCCAATATTATTATTTCTTGAGGCACCAATAATTCCTGAAACATGGGTTCCGTGAGCTTCATCTTTTGTAGAATGTCCTGTAGCTGCATCACCATAAGAAATGTTGTCCATTGTATTTGGGTTATCACCTAAAACACTTCTATACTCTTTCTTCAAATCTTCACCACTTAACATTGAGGAAGCATTTTCAACTAATTTTGAAAGCTCTTGTTTCGCTTGTGACAGAGAACTTAAGCCAAACCCATACATTTGTTTTGCAACTTCTATACTTTGTTTTAAAGCAGTGTCTTCAGTTACTGTATTTGAAACTTCATCTTTAGAATAATCACTTTTATTAAAATGTTTAGAAAGAGCGTCATCCGCATTGGATACCATTTTCAACATTTGCCCATATCGTTTTTCGTTTGCCTTAGCTGCTGCAACTTTTTCATCATAAAATTTTGTAGCTTCTTTTACTGATGCTTCATCAGCTATAGATGGATCTTTAACAATACGCTGATACTCTAAATGTTCCTTGTATATAGTTCCTAAAAAGTTCCATCCATTAATATCATCTACATAACCATTTTTATCATCATCTACTCCATTTGATGGTATTTCTTTTTGATTTACCCAAGCTACATCTTTTAAATCTTCGTGTAATAAATCTGTACCTGAATCTACTACACCCACTACAACCTCAACTCCTTTTTTGCCTTGTAAAAAATTATAAGCTTTATCCAAACTCATACCTGGAATTGAATCTGTAACTAAATCACTATGTCCCCAAGACTTACTTTCTTCCTCTGTTAAAGGAGCTTTCTTTGCAGTAGCAGTTACACTATATGATGAAGGTTTCGGAACTGGAATCTTTGAAATAGATTTACAGCTTCCAAATAAAAAAGTAAAAATTGCAATAAAAATTATGGAGTTTAAAAATTTCATGGTTTGTTTATTTTAATTAAATATATCTTTAAATTTATATGTTTCTTTTAATCTAACTCCTTTATTTGTATGCTGAACTGTGCAAATTTCGGAATAAGCATCATGCTCTAAAAATAGAAAATATTCATTGTCTGCAGCCTCGTTTAAGAAGTCTTCTTTCTCTTTTATTGTTAATAAAGGTCTAGTATCATACCCCATAACATAAGGTACAGGTATGTGACCAGTTGTTGGCAATAAATCTGCCATAAAAATAATGGTTTTTCCTTGATAAAAAATTTTAGGCAGCATTTGTTTTTCTGTATGACCATCCATTGTTAAAACATCAAATCCAACTTGCTGAGATGGCTTCTCTGAAATAAAATTTAATTGACCACTTTCCTGTATGGGTAAAATATTCTCTTTTAAAAAAGAGGCTTTTTCTCTAGGATTCGGATGAATTGCCCAATTCCAATGCTCTTGATTGCTCCAAAATTTGGCATTTTTAAAAGCGGGTTCATAACCTGTTCGACCTTTGTTCCATTGAATTGAACCTCCGCAATGATCAAAGTGTAAATGAGTTAAAAAAACATCTGTAATATCATCTCTGTGAAACCCATGTAAAGCAAGAGAATTATCTAAAGAAAAATCTCCAAATTGGTAATAATAGCCAAAAAATTTATCAGATTGTTTATTACCCATTCCAGTATCAACCAAAATGAGTCTTTTACCATCTTCAATCAATAAGGAACGCATTCCCATTTCAATCATATTATTAGCATCTGCAGGGTTTGTTTTTTGCCAGATTGATTTTGGGACTACTCCAAACATAGCTCCACCATCTAACTTAAAATTTCCTGTCTGAATGGGATAAATTCTCATGATAAGCAAAGATGCAAAAAAACATCAATATCTATGAATAAAATAAAGATAAACTGAAACGTTAATTGTAAATTTCTGGCAAAAAAATAAGCACCGATGAGGGTGCTTATTTTGAGGTGTCGAGCGGATTCGAACCGCTGTAGATGGTGTTGCAGACCACTGCCTAGCCACTCGGCCACGACACCGTATAAGAGTGCAAATTTACATCAATTATCTAGTAATCCAAGTTTTTTTGAACTTAACGTTCTTTTGTGAGAATAATCACAACTTCTTGTACATTTCCTCCTATTGGAGGATTTAGTTTAGCTACACTTACTGTAGCACTTTTTATCATTTTTAATTCTAAAAAGAATCGATCTAAAATTCTTTTAGCAACTTCCTCTAATAGTTTAGACCTTACACTCATCTCTTCTTTAACAATATGATTTAAGTGCACATAATCTACAGTATCTTCGAGATCATCTGAAACAGAAGATTTGGTTAAGTCTACATCAACTTCAATATCTACTCGATACCAAGAGCCAATCAATGCCTCTTCATTTAGACAGCCATGATTCGCATATAATTTGATATTATTAACTTGTATCTTGCCCATTGTCTATGTTTTTTCCCACATTTTTTGAGAATTTAATCTAAAAGACCCTAAATGACTAAAGTTACATTGATCCGGTGATATTATAGATAAAAAAGGTTCTTGATTTTTATTGTTATAAAGATGATATATTTCTCCTATGATGGGTTCAAAATTAAATTTAGCATTGTAAACTAAATCATTATACGTAAACTGCTCCATCATTTCCTCATACTCTTTTCTTAACTCATCAAACTTACTTTTAAATTGTTTGTTTACTCTATCTACTCCGTCATTTCTCCATGTTGCTGTATTCAATGGCTTTATTACCGGAGAACTTGCACTAGTGGCATAGGGAATCATAGCAGCATTATATTGCTGTGTATCTTCATCAAAAACAACTAAATCTGGTTTCTTCGCCATTGAAACTATTTAAGATTCCAAAATTACTACAAATAAATAATTTTATTTCTTAAAGTAATCAAAATTATAATGACTCAGAAATCCGCTTATTTTGTTTAATTTTGTCAACTGAAATTTACTTGGAACTCAATGTCTGAAGAAAAAAAATCACTCAATTTTATTGAGCAAATTATTGAAGAAGATTTAGCAAATGGAATGCCTAAAGAAAACTTACGCTTCCGATTCCCTCCAGAACCGAACGGATATTTACACATAGGTCATACAAAGGCTATTGGAATTAGTTTTGGATTAGGAGAACAATATAATGCTCCTGTAAACTTACGTTTTGACGACACAAATCCAGCAAAAGAAGAGCAAGAATATGTAGATGCTATTAAGAATGATATCATCTGGCTAGGGTATAAATGGGCTAATGAATTGTATTCTTCAGATTATTTTCAGCAATTATACGACTGGGCAATTTTAATGATAAAAGATGGTAATGCCTATGTAGATAGTCAATCATCAGAACAGATGAGAGAACAAAAAGGAACACCAACTGAGCCAGGAACTAACAGCCCTTTTAGATCACGTTCTGTAGCTGAAAATTTGGAATTATTCCAAAAAATGAAAAATGGTGAGTTTAAAGAAGGTGAACATATCTTACGTGCTAAAATAGATATGACTAGCCCTAATATGTTACTTAGAGATCCTATCATGTATCGAGTTTTATACAAAAAACACCATAGAACAGAGAACGATTGGAATATTTATCCAATGTATGATTGGACACACGGAGAGAGTGATTATATAGAGCAAATTTCACATTCTTTATGTTCATTAGAGTTTAAACCTCACAGAGATTTATACAACTGGTTTCGAGATCGTGTATATGAATATGGGAAAGCAACATTTCCAAATCCTCCAAAACAACGAGAATTTTCTCGTTTAAACTTAAGCTATACCATTATGAGTAAGCGTAAATTAATGCGTTTAGTTGAGGAAGGAATAGTTTCGGGATGGGATGATCCAAGAATGCCAACTATTTCCGGATTAAGAAGGCGTGGCTATACCCCTGCATCAATTAAAAGTTTTATTGAAACAGTTGGGGTTTCTAAACGTGAAAACATTATTGATGTGGCCTTATTAGAATTTAAAATTCGTGAAGACCTAAATAAAACAGCCAAAAGAGTAATGGGGGTTTTAGACCCTGTAAAAGTGGTTATTACAAATTATCCTGAAGATAAAGAGGAAATATTAGATGCAAGTTATAATGATTATGAGGAAGGTTTTGGAAATAGAGATGTTCCATTTTCAAGAGAAATATATATAGAAAAAGAAGATTTTAGAGAGGAGGCAAATAAGAAATTTTTTCGATTAAAATTAGGAAAGGAAGTTCGCCTAAAGAATGCTTACATCATTAAAGCCGAAAGTTGTACCAAAGATAGCGAAGGTAATATTACTGAAATTCAATGCACCTATGATCCTTTGAGTAAATCTGGAAGTGGAACCGAAGAAAGTACACGTAAAGTAAAAGGGACCTTGCATTGGGTATCTGTAAAACATGCCATCAATGCTGAAGTAAGGTCTTATGATCGATTGTTTTCTGATGAGGCTCCTGATGGTCATAAAGAGAAAGATTTTATGGAGTTCTTAAATCCTAACTCTTTAGAGGTTATTAATGCTTTTTTAGAACCTAGTCTACAGTCAGCTAGTATAGGTGAACGATTTCAATTTCAACGATTAGGGTATTTTAATGTTGATGACGATACAACACCAGATACTTTAGTTTTCAATAAAACTGTTGGTCTAAGAGATAATTGGACTTCTAAACAAAACAAATAAAAAAGATATTAAGGAGCGGGGTTAGGAATCATCGCATGTACTTCTTGAATTTCTTGCAAAGTTTGCTTCGATAATTCTATATGAATACTCCCAATATTTTCTTTGAGCTGACTCATCTTGGTAGCTCCAATAATATTACTGGTTACAAATGGCAATTGATTGACGAAAGCCAAGGATAATTCAGACAAGGTAATTCCATTATTTTTTGCAATTTCTTGGTATCTTTTTACGGCCTCACTAGAACCATCTCCCATATAACGTGCAATAAATCTTGGAAATAAATTCCCTCGAGAGCCCTCTGGACTTTTCCCGTCTAGATACTTTCCAGACAACACACCTTGAGCCAAGGGTGAATAAGCTAATAAGCCTATATCTTCTCTCATGGATACTTCAGACAGTCCAACTTCATAACCTCTGTGGATTAACGAATACGAGTTTTGGATAGTAACTGGTCTTGGCAAGTTTTGATCATTAGCTGTTTGGAGGTATTTCATAGTCCCCCAGGGTGTTTCGTTAGAAAGACCTATTGCTCTAATAGTTCCTGCTTTTACAAAAGTGTGTAATGTCTCCAAAATTTCTAGGTGATTTTCTGCTTCTTTTGTCGTTGTTTGATACGGGTAATCTCTAACACCAAAACAATTTACGCCTCTAGAGGGCCAATGTAATTGATATAAATCTAAATAGTCTGTCTGTAATCTTTGTAAGCTACCTTCAATAGCTTCTGTAATATTTTGTTTGGTAAACCCTCCTGTTCTAATATGTTTTGTGTAGTCTCCTCCACCTGCAATTTTACTCGCTAAAACAACCTTATCTCTATTTCCTGTTTTTTGAAACCAGTTTCCAATAATACGCTCTGTATCTGCATAAGTTGCCGGGGTTGCTGGTACTGGATATAGTTCTGCTGTATCAAAGAAGTTAACTCCTTGTTCAAGTGCATAATTCATTTGTTCAAATGCTTCGTCTTGGGTATTTTGGTTCCCCCAAGTCATCGTTCCTAAACAAATTTTCGAAACTTTAATGCTAGTTTTAGGTAGTGTAGTGTATTTCATGTTTTTTTTGAAAGCAAGATGATTCGCTAATAGCGAATCATCTTGTAATATATATTCTTTTAGAAAGTTTAAATATAAGAATATTCTCTAAGAAAGTATAGCGCTAATTCCCGGTAAATTTTTACCTTCTAATGTTTCTAACATGGCGCCTCCACCAGTAGACACATAACTCACTTTGTCTGCAAAGCCAAATTGTTTTACCGCAGCTACAGAGTCTCCTCCTCCAACTAAAGAGAAAGCACCATTTTGGGTGGCTTTATCAATAGAGTTACCAAGCATAATGGTTCCTTTAGAAAAAGTTTCTAATTCAAAAACTCCCAAGGGACCATTCCATAAAATGGTTTTACATGAATTGACAACCTCATCAAAAATTTGCTGAGATTTAGGGCCTGCATCAAGTCCTTGCCAACCCTCTGGTATTTTTGTAACGTCTACAACTTGAGTATTAGCATCATTTGAAAAATCATCTGCTGCTAATACATCTACAGGAAGATGAATTTGAACATTTTTAGCAGCTGCCATTTTTAAAATTTCTTATTTGCCTCCTCTCTACAAT
>Ga0228676_1000569_pt1 | contig 9050 bp, 3 predicted proteins | sample 48D_rmetaG_FD_182782 | JGI IMG/M metagenome (GOLD analysis project Ga0228676, IMG submission 182782) | Seawater microbial communities from Monterey Bay, California, United States - 48D_r | ecosystem: Environmental > Aquatic > Marine > Coastal | place: USA: California | collected 2016-11-02
TATCTTGGAACACTTCCGAGCCATAAAACGACTGAACTCTGCTGAACTCCGCGAGAGTTCAGCCGAGTTTGACTTCACTTGCAAAAACGGTTTTTCAACTTTTTTGAGAAATGTGCTAGTTACGACTACTACTATAGTACCCATATTTTGTCGAACTCTGATAGTTGTTGGGTGAACTCTTCTAGAGTTCAGCTCAATATGCTTCTAAAAGTATCGAGAGTTGTTCCTATGATATCTTGGAACACTTCTGAGGCATAATTCGACTGAACTCCGCGAGAGTTCAGCGGAGTTCGAACTGACTTGGAAAATCAGTTTTTAACTTTTTTGCCTTCTACTACTACATTTTTCTAGTTTGGGCGCCCTAGTAAGAAATCTTGAACTCTCAAGTACTAGTCTGAAAAAATGAATGGAGCCTGTACGTTTTTCAGTTCAATCTTCTACTTCTGAACTTGTTTTGGTTTATTGATTTTCTGTGTGCATAGTCTGATTGTCTATCACAAACACATAGTTGAAAAACAAAACAAAAAAAGGTCCTACCGGGATTTGAACCCGGATCGCTGGATTCAAAGTCCAGAGTGATAACCATTACACTATAGGACCAAGAGGAAGTGGAGAATCCGGGCTTCGATCCCGGTGCCTCACGCTTGCAAAGCGCGCACTCTACCAATTGAGCTAATCCCCCACACGTACTGATCTTGTTGGTCGTTTGACCCACATCACAATCAAACTCAAACCCGACACTCCAAACAAATAAACATTTACAGGTATACTCTAAACCGTGCGTGAAAATGTCTCGAAAACGATTGCATATATTGTTATATCATACCTATTACTACTGCCGATTGGTCTTTTGACTGTAACCTTCGGGAATCTATGGCAATTTTGATTTGATTCTATTTAGTGACAGAACCATTGATTCTGTGTCCACTTCAAGAGTTCATGTCGCCACTGGTGCATTCGTGCAGACTTATGCATCAGGGGTGTTCAAGAGTGGCGGACCGCCTCAGGCCGGAAACGGAGCCGGGAAAAGTCACCGCTGAACTAAGTGAAGGGATTGCACAGTTGAGGCTTCCAACGCTAATAATAGGTCAAAAATTTTTTGAACTGAAGTATGCATTTCGTTTTTGAGTCTTGAAAAAAAAATAGGTCCTACCGGGACTTGAACCCGGATCGCTGGATTCAGAGTCCAGAGTGATAACCATTACACTATAGGACCAAATACCATTGGTATCACCCCTGGTGGGACTCGAACCCACAATCTCACCCTTAGGAGGGGTGCGCCTTATCCATTAGGCCACAGGGGCATTGGTTTAAAATGCTCCCGGAGGGGATCGAACCCTCGACCCTCGGCTCATAAGACCAATGCTCTACCTCTAAGCTACGGGAGCTGTTGTGATCAGAAACCTGCACTTCATATCAACACCTAGCGAAGTGGCGCAGCGGTAGCGCGTTGGGCTCATAACCCAAAGGTCGGAGGATCGAAACCTCTCTTCGCTATTTTTATTGAAGTCCAAGACTCTTCTTTTTTTTGTGATTCAAATTTGTTTGACAACTTTTCAAAACCTTGTGTATTGTTGTTCATATGCCATCAAGTAAAACATAACTCCCGCATAGTCTAGTTGGTCAGGATACACGGCTCTCACCCGTGAGACCCGGGTTCAAATCCCGGTGCGGGAACTTTTTTGTATTCTTCAGATGACTTACCATATGGAATTTGTTTTTCCAAAAATACAAAACTCGAAATCACGATGTAAGAGAGTATTAACAAAAAACATCCCTGGTGGGATTCGAACCCACAATCCCCTGATTCGTAGTCAGATGCCTTATCCGTTGGGCCACAGGGACAACGTTAAATACCTCCAGTGAGAATCGAACTCACGACCTTCCGCGTGTAAGGCGGACGTCATAACCAACTAGACCATGGAGGCAATACTAATTAAGAATTAATAAACTTCAAACTAACTGTTAAACTCACTCGTAGTCGGACTCGAACCTGATGCCTTGAACTGAGTTTGAGTCAAACTGTTTTTAGTTCAAAAGTGAAGGTTTTTCCAGTCAAGAACCTGCACTTATATCATACTTTTAGCTAAACTCATAACAAGGCCCTGTGGCGCAATGGATAGCGCGCTAGACTTCGGATCTAGCGGTTGTGGGTTCGAGTCCCACCAGGGTCGAGCTAATTTATTGCCTCCATGGCGCAACGGATAGCGCATCGGACTTCTAATCCGGGGGTTGCGGGTTCGAATCCCGCTGGAGGTGTTTTTTTCGTTGTACTTGAAGAGTCTTCGAGTCAAACTAAAACAAAAAAACACTATGCCGCCACCGGGGATCGAACCTGGGACCTTCAGATCTTCAGTCTGACGCTCTCCCAACTGAGCTATAGCGGCTAAGTTGTAAAGAAAAACCACTCAGTCACTTTCATTACTGTAAGTCACACTGGCAAACGTAACAGACCGAAGACTATCAGTTTGTTTTTATTTTCCACCAACAGTTTTTCAATTTAGAAACTTTCAAAAAGTAGCAGTCACTACCTTGAGTTAGTGACTTCAATTAACATCAGCCTACAATGAACTGGTAGCTGTTGTAAAAACAAGTTTGATCACAATCAAACACAACCTGCACTATTAGTATAGTGGTTAGTACTTCGCTTTGTGGCAGCGACAACCCCGGTTCGAATCCGGGATAGTGCATTTACCATTAGCAGCTATGGTCTAGTTGGTTATGACGACCGCCTAACACGCGGTAGGTCCCCGGTTCGATTCCGGGTAGCTGTACTTTTTGTCTGCTCGAAAAACTTTTCAAAAACTTCGTATCCCAAAAACAAAAGTGGTACTACTTCAAAAAAACTGAAAACCAAAAATGACTGGTGTGGGGTTCGAACCCACGCCTCCGAAGAGACTGGTGCCTAAAACCAGCGCCTTAGACCACTCGGCCAACCAGTCATTGGTATTTGATACGAAGTTCGTTTTTTATAAGTTAAATAATTGAACTCCTCATCTCGCTCCAATTTGAAATCACTCAACTTTGCAATAGGTTATGGGGGATTAGCTCAATCGGTAGAGTGCGACGTTCGCAACGTCGAGGCAGCGGGATCGAAACCCGCATTCTCCATATATTCGGGCTGGTGGTCTAGTGGTATGATTCTCGTTTAGGGTACGAGAGGTCGGGGGTTCAATTCCCCCCCAGCCCCTTTTTGCGAGTGGTGACGCAAAGAAACAAACAAAAAATAATTCGTCAATTTCAGTTTTCAATACTATGATCATACCGTGCGTGAGAATATCCAGCACCTTTTCATTCATATACTTAACTTGAACCTAATATAAGTTGGAACCCTTCGGGGTCATCCGTAAAAATTGGAACGATACAGAGAAGATTAGCATGGCCCCTGCGCAAGGATGACACGCACAAATCGAGAATGTATCACTTTTTTTAGTTTTTGAAGTCGACCAACAACAAATAAAGAGTTCGTTTCAAATAGGCAAAAAACGACACCTGAGGGGTTCGAACCCTCGCGGGCAAAGCCCAACGGCTTAGCAGGCCGCCGCCTTAACCACTCGGCCAAAGTGTCTTAGTTGCTGAACATGGGTTTGTAGCCATTTAGTTCAAGACTCTGGCACAGTTCAGTTTGTTCAACTTTGTATCTGGTCAGCAACCGAACCTATGGCGCAATGGCAGCGCGTCGGATTCCAGACCCGAAGGTTGGGGGTTCGAATCCCTCTAGGTTCAGTTCACCATTAAGGGCCAATGGTCTAGGGGTATGATTCTCGCTTTGGGTGCGAGAGGTCGGGGGTTCGAATCCCCCTTGGCCCCCTTTTTTTTTTAGTAACTTTTCAATGCTAAAAACAATGCGTCTATAACGTAATAACAATCTGGACTGTTATCAGCTTTTAGTTTTATCAAACTCTTATCTAATTCAACTACTAACTCTTTTCGTTATCAGCTTCAAAAAATGGAGAATCCGGGTTTCGATCCCGGTGCCTCGTCGTTGCTAACGACGCACTCTACCGATTGAGCTAATCCCCCAATACGTTAGCTTCAGTGGTCTAGTTGGTTATGACGACCGCCTCACACGCGGTAGGTCCCGAGTTCGATTCTCGGCTGAAGTATTTTGGTTTGGTTTTTACTTCACAAATCGAACGGTACACTTTACGATTGTGATTCATTGTGAAAAAAAATAGTGTATCCATTGACGGATGCTTAGCTCAGTGGTAGAGCATAGGATTGCAGATCCTGCGGTCACCGGTTCGAACCCGGTAGTATCCTGATCTTTCCTGGTTGGTGTAGTTGGTAACATTTCCGCCTGTCACGCGGACGCCCGGGGTTCGATTCCCCGACTAGGAGTTTTTTTGTTATTCAAAATACTGAAACTAAAAAAAAGTTTATGTCGCGAGGTATCGGTTGGTGTTTGTTTTTCAAAAAAGTTTGTTGGAAGTTTACAAAAAGTTTCATAGCAAAAAGTGCGCCATCCGAGAATCGAACTCGGGCCACCTCGTTGGCAACGAGGTATCATAGCCACTAGACTAATGGCGCCATGCGTCGACCGGGAATCGAACCCGGGCCACCTGCTTGGAAGGCAGGTATTCTAACCACTGAACTATCGACGCTCGTCAGCGACAGGATTCGAACCTGCGCGGGCAGAGCCCACCAGATTTCAAGTCTGGCTCCTTAACCACTCGGACACACTGACTGTGTTGTTACGTTTTCGCTTTGTTCAAACTAATTCAAAAACTTTCAAAAAAAAGAAAGTGTTTGGTAGACTAAGTGATAACTAAATCGTAACAGACTAAACACACGTATGACTCACCGTAGCTCAGTTGGTAGAGCGGGGGACTGTAAAAGTTAACTATAGATATCCCTAGGCCGATGGTTCGAATCCGTCCGGTGAGATTTTTTTTACTCAGTCACTTTTGTTCATTTTCACTCACTAAACTCACTAAGCTCATTTCGAAATCACTGAAAATTCATTTCAAAGGCTCAGTGCAAACGTACTGTTTGGAAAATTGTATAAGGGCTTGTGGTCTAGTGGTATGATTCTCGCTTCGGGTGCGAGAGGTCGGGGGTTCGATTCCCCCCAAGCCCCCGTAATACTTTTTCAAGACACCACGGTAAGTTCTACAAGACAGACACCGTGGCCGAGTGGTTAAGGCGATAGATTAGAAATCTATTGGGCTTTGCCCGCGCAGGTTCGAATCCTGCCGGTGTCGCGTTTTTGTTATTTTGACTTTTTCAACTGAAAACACAACAAAAAAACTCCTAGTCGGGGAATCGAACCCCGGGCGTCCGCGTGACAGGCGGAAATGTTACCAACTACACCAACCAGGAATAGTACGACTACTACTTCGAAGCTAAACTACGCACTTTTCATTCAGTTCAAATACAAACGAAAAAAAACAGCCACCAACGGGATTCGAACCCATGACCTCTCGCTTACTAAGCGAGTGCTCTACCAACTAAGCTATAGTGGCGATCGCTGTTACTCACGTCACCTTTTTCAAACTCAGTCAGCGTTTTGAGCTAACAACTCTGTCTGTCTTCAGTTGGAACAAAAACTGAACAGTAGTACTACTTTGTTTACAAAACAAAAATAACGCCCCCACTCGGGATCGAACCGAGGACCTGTCGGTTAACAGCCGAACGCTCTACCAACTGAGCCATGGAGGCGGGTTGTGGTAGACTGCACTTTTCAATTGAACTGGTTCTATCAACTACTTCTTTCAAACCATTCCCAAACTTGAACTACTGATTGAGTTTCACGGACTGACTTACAAAATGTATTCAGGCACCTTGTCCGAGAGGTTAAGGAGGCAGATTCGAAATCTGCTGGGCTTTGCCCGCGCAGGTTCGAATCCTGCAGGTGTCGTTGTTTTTAGTTTTACAAGTATCACTAACTTATCGTGTAACGGTTCAATGGCCGAGTGGTCTAAGGCGCTCGACTCAAGTTCGAGTCTCTTCGGAGGCGTGGGTTCGAACCCCACTTGAACCACACTTTTTTATGTATAGCCAGATAAGTCTTTAACAGCGTACTCAGTGAATTTTCGTTTACCAAGCTTTTCCTTTGCATGTTCAATGAGTATCACACTTTTTTCAAAAATAAAAAACGTTATATAGTGCGCCATCCGGGAGTCGAACCCGGGTCTCAACGTTGGGAACGTTGAATGATAACCGCTACACCAATGGCGCTCTACTTATTTTTTGATTTCGAGTTTTGGAACCCTTTTCTCTCAATAGTTTGAACTTCATATCATGAACGAATTTCAATCAAATAGTTGAGAAGATAAATTAGTTGTTTTTAAATAAATGAGTGGTGCAACCGCAGCTCCCTGAGGTACTGCAATACAGGGGCTGCGCCGGACTTTGAGGGTGCGCAGTAAACTGGACCCCCAACGCCTACACTACAGAAATAACGTTAATCATCTGGAGAACAGTTCGTCCTCGTACCAGAGATTAAGCTGATAAGAACAGATACTACACTTGATCTTAGCCAAAAGGCCGAGAAGGTATGCTTCTTCGTTGAAAAGGTGCCTATATATACTCAACTAATAATTTTCTCACGCACGGTTTGCAAAATTGAATCCCCCATTGCAACGAAGATACGGTTTTTAAAAAATATGCCTCGAGTGGGGTTCGAACCCACGCCTACATCGTAGAATCGAACTTAAGTCGACCGCCTTAGACCACTCGGCCATCGAGGCACGTAACAACAGCTATAGAAAAATTCAGTTCACTCTAAGTGAAACAACATAGTCTTTGATACAATTAAAACTGAAAACTCCCTTCACCACAGATGGCCCTCGTAGCTCAGATGGTAGAGCGCAAGACTCTTAATCTTGTGGTCGTGGGTTCGAGCCCCACCGAGGGTGCTTTTTTTTTCTTCGCGTCATACCGCTAAAAACTTTTTGAACTGATACCAAAAACTCAAAGTTGAATTATGAAACCAAACTACCACTACCACAACAGCTTTCGTGGCGCAGTTGGCAGCGCGTGGGTCTCATAATCCCAAGGTCGCCGGTTCGATCCCGGTCGAAAGCATATGTACTCCCCGATAGTCTAGGTGGTCAGGATACTCGGCTTTCACCCGAGAGACCCGGGTTCAACTCCCGGTCGGGGAACTTTTTTTCTTACTGCTAATTTCAACCCACTCGACTTGTACTATTTTCAGAAACTGATACTGAGTTCACCGTAAACTATACTCTATACAAACAACTCAAATCACGATTAACCAACGCCGGTGTAGCATAGTGGTTATTGCATCTGCCTTGTAAGCAGAGGGTCGCGAGTTCGAATCTCGCCACCGGCTTGGACGCCCGTGTAGCATAGTGGTTATTGCACAAGCTTCGTAAGCTTGGGGTCGAGGGTTCGAATCCCTCCGCGGGCTAAGTTCTTTTTGTAAATCACAGTACGGACTCTTTTTTTTGAACTCCCACTCTCTGTACATACCGGTAGATAAAAAGAATATTTTTTGCATCACGCTGAACCATGGTAGCGAACTCAACCTCTTCGAAAACTAGTGGCGAAAACTTATCAAAAAAAGGAATGGTCACTACCGGGCTTGAACCGGCGACCCTTGGCTTATTAGACCAATGCTCTACCAACTGAGCTAAGCGACCATTGTTAATGACTGGGACGAGATTCGAACTCGCGCCTCCGAAGAGACCAGTGCCTTAAACTGGCGCCTTAGACCACTCGGCCACCCAATCATCTACTGCTCCTAAAACTCTTCAAACAAACTCATTCACAAGTCAGTACGCGAACAAAAAACTTCACAACCTTCTTTTTGTCTGACCTCGTTTTATCACCAGACAAAAAGAAGGTCCTACCGGGATTTGAACCCGGATCGCTGGATTCAAAGTCCAGAGTGATAACCATTACACTATAGGACCAGTTTGACTTCGGCCCCGGTACAAGTTGTGACCTATCTATTCTCAATAGGCTACTTCCTGAACCACATACTTCACTCAGTTTCAAAGAATAAATACCACCAAACTCCAAACTCAAACCTGTACAACTCCCCGACTTCTTCAACACCAGCTAGCCTTCTTAGCTCAGATGGTAGAGCGTTGGCCTTTTAAGCCAATGGCCGTGGGTTCGATCCCCACAGAAGGTGCTTTTTTTTACCAAGCTAATTTCAAACACTGATCGACCATCACATGCCAAAACCAAAACCACTACACTACAGTAACTCCAATCCCAACCACTCACTTGCACCAAACTACTCTCTTCCTTTTTTTGCGACACACAGGCTCTACTCCACTCTGTATGCCTCACTTCCTTTCAAAAACCTAAACCTCTTCTACTTCTTTTCTCTGTTACTTTTTTACTCATCTGCTTCATCTTACTCACAACAAAAAACTGTAGCAAACCTTTCCTTCGAACTCAACCGATGCAAAACAAAAAAACATACAGCACTTACGATTCCCGTGTGGTCCCCCACCACAGTACTAGGTAAGCCCAACCCTGCTTGACTTCGGAGTTCGGATGGGATCCGGTATATCCAAGGTGGTATGACCGTATGATGCAGATACTCCCTTTTCATAGCACTCATACCAAAACCCAAAAACTTTTCCTTCACTTCTTCTTACTCTTTACTCTATTACCGCCACTCACTTTTTTTTCAACAGCCAATATCAGTCACTCACTTTTTTTTCGCCTATTTTTACTACCAAAAGATTCCTGAGTCCGCCATGATTTTTCTTTACTTCAACTATACACACTTACTTTTCACTTCCACTCAAACCAGTTTGAGTCACTTTCAATCAGTTACTTCATGCGGAGTTCAGCGGAGTTCAGTCGAACTATGCCTCAGAAGTGTTCCAAGATATCATAGGAACATCTCTCGATACTTTTGGAATCATATTGAGCTGAACTCTAGAAGAGTTCACCCAACAACTATCAGAGTTCGACAAAATATGGGTACTACACTACCAGTCGTAACTAGCACATTTCTCAAAAAAGTTGAAAAACCGTTTTTGCAAGTGAAGTCAAACTCGGCTGAACTCTCGCGGAGTTCAGCAGAGTTCAGTCGTTTTATGGCTCGGAAGTGTTCCAAGATA
>Ga0228676_1000578_pt1 | contig 9004 bp, 7 predicted proteins | sample 48D_rmetaG_FD_182782 | JGI IMG/M metagenome (GOLD analysis project Ga0228676, IMG submission 182782) | Seawater microbial communities from Monterey Bay, California, United States - 48D_r | ecosystem: Environmental > Aquatic > Marine > Coastal | place: USA: California | collected 2016-11-02
GCTTTGCAAGTGTTTAAACATCAGTTTGAAAATAATAAAGTGTACAGGTCTTTTTGCGATTTGCTATACATTCATCCAAGTGATGTAAAAGAAGTAGCCCAAATTCCTTTTTTGCCCATTCAGTTTTTTAAAACCCATCAAGTGCTTTCCACCAACCAATCGGTTCAAGAAACCTTTACAAGTTCGGGCACCACTGGGGCTCAAGTTAGCAAGCATTTGGTGGCAGATGTAAGTTGGTATGAGGCAAGCTATACCAGAGCATTTGAGCATTTTTATGGGCCTATTGAAGACTATACGGTGCTAGGGCTTTTGCCTAATTATTTGGAGCGGGAGGGTTCTTCGTTAATTTATATGGTCAATGACTTTATCCATAAATCCAACAACCCTAAGAGTGGTTTTTACCTAGACAATCTATCTGAGCTAACAAAAACATTGATAGCACTAGATCAAAAAGGAGAAAAAGTACTGTTAATTGGAGTTACGTTTGCATTGTTAGATCTCATAGAAAGCCAAACCTTTACATTAAACAATACCGTTATTATGGAAACAGGTGGCATGAAAGGAAGACGTAAAGAACTCATCAGAGAAGAATTACATGAAATTTTAGTTGCAGGTTTTGGCGTGTCTAAAATTCACTCAGAGTATGGTATGACCGAACTATTAAGCCAAGGCTATTCTTCTGGAGACGGTATTTTTGACTGCCCACCCTGGATGAAAATACTTGCCAGAGATACTGAAGATGCGCTTACTTTAGTTGGGGTAAACAAAACAGGAGGGCTAAATGTTATAGATTTGGCCAACTACAATTCATGCTCATTTATTGCAACACAAGACTTAGGAAAAGTAAACTGCAACGGCTGTTTTGAGGTGCTAGGACGTTTTGATCATTCAGATATTAGAGGATGTAATTTAATGGTAATGTAGAATTGCCTCTACATTAACTAAGCTATTTTTAACAGAAAATAGTTCTTTTTTCCTCGCTGAAGCAACACATAGGCATTGGCAATAATATCTGAAGTAGAAATCACAAAATCTTCTTTTACTTTTTCTTTATTCACAGAAATTGCGTTTTCTTTTAAGGCTCTTCTGGCTTCTCCATTAGAGTTTAAGAATCCTGTTTTTGCAGCCAAAGCACCAATCATATCTAATCCGCTATCAATGTCTTCTTTAGAAACTGATGCTTGAGGGACTCCTTCAAAAATATCTAAAAAAGTTTGTTCATCCAACGATTTTAAATCTTCAGAGGTAGACTTTCCAAAAAGAATTTGAGAAGCTTTAATCGCATTATCAAAAGCTTCTTGGCCGTGCGTCATTATGGTAACCTCTTCCCCAATTTTTTTTTGTAACAGACGCAGGTGAGGGGTCTCTCTGTGTTCTGCAACTAGGGCTTCAATAGCCTTCTTATCTAGAAAAGTAAAGATTTTAATATATTTTTCTGCATCTTCATCAGAGGCATTTAACCAGTATTGGTAAAATTTGTAAGGAGAGGTTCTCTTTGCATCTAACCACACATTTCCGCCCTCTGTTTTACCAAACTTTGTACCATCTGCTTTGGTAACTAAGGGCACCGTAATGGCATAGGCTTTTCCTTGGGCTTTTCTTCTAATCAATTCTGTTCCAGTAGTTATATTTCCCCACTGGTCAGACCCTCCCATTTGTAACTTACAATCCATTTCTTTGTACAAATGATAGAAATCATAGCCTTGAAATAGTTGGTAGGTAAACTCTGTAAAGCTCATTCCTACTTTAGATTCAGAACTTAAGCGTTTTTTCACAGAATCTTTCGCCATCATATAATTTACCGTGATATGCTTCCCTGTATCTCTTACAAAGTCTATTAAAGAAATGTCTTTCATCCAATCAAAGTTGTTCACCAATTCAGCAGGGTTTTCTGTAGCATTAAAATCTAAAAACCTACCCAATTGTGCTTTAACACCTTCAATGTTTTTTTGCAAACTAGCTTCATCTAACAAATTTCTCTCTGCAGATTTACCCGATGGATCTCCAACCATACCGGTTGCACCTCCAACTAAGGCAATAGGCTTATGCCCAGCATTTTGAAAATGCTTTAAGATTAATATCTGAACCAAGCTACCAATATGCAATGAATCTGCAGTAGGGTCAAATCCTATATATCCAGCCGTAGCATGTTCTAGTAAGTGTGCTTCAGTATCAGGCATAATATCATGCAGTAATCCTCGCCATCGTAACTCTTCAACAAAATTTGTCATCTTCTTTCTTTATAAAAAGCAAAGATACATTTCTGAGGTAAATAAACTAAATTCGTGCTATGATTTTAGTTACAGGAGGCACAGGGTTGGTTGGTTCACATTTGTTAGTTCGTTTAGCACAAGAAAATGAACCCATAAGAGCTATTTATAGAACCTTAGAGAGTATTGAAAAAACTAAAAAAGTATTTTCATATTACACCAATACTGCTAAAGACTTATTTGCCAACATAGAATGGGTACAGGCAGACATTACAGATGTACCGTCTATGATACCCGCTTTTAAAGATGTAAAAAAAGTATACCATTGTGCAGCTGTTATTTCATTTGATCCTGCAGATTATAGAACCATGAGAAAGGTAAATATTCATGGCACCGCAATTATTGCCAATTTAGCGATAGATGCCAAAGTAGAAAAATTGTGTTTTGTAAGTTCAATTGCCACCATTGGAGATGACCCTAAAAAAGAGTTTGCTAACGAAGAAAATGATTGGGGAGGGAATGAAAAGAACAATGGGTATGCTATTACCAAATATGGTGCAGAAACAGAAGTATGGCGAGCTAGCCAAGAAGGGGTTGATGTTGTTATTGTAAATCCAGGGGTTATTCTAGGGAGTGGTTTTTGGGATTCAGGTTCAGGAAAAATGTTCACACAAATTCATAATGGATTTCAATTTTATTCTGAAGGGGTAACCGGTTTTATTGGAGTAAAAGATGTGGTTGGCTGTATGGTTCAGTTAATGCAAAGCAATTGCAAAAATGAACGATTTATTTTAGTATCTGAAAATAAAAGTTTTAAAGAAGTGCTATTTTCTATAGCTTGGCTTTCGGAAAGAAGAAACCAACAAGATGTGTTCAGCCTTGGCAAGCGAGTTTATTGTGGCGTTGGGAGTGGTTGGTATCAAAAATAATATCAAGAAAAATTAGGATGAGTAAGTATACCGCTAAAACATTGTTTAGAAAAACCTATTATTCTTCAGAAAAATGCAAAAAACAATTAAAGGTTACTTTTGAGAATATTGATGCTGTGATTCATCAGGTAAAAAATGATTTTTTAGTTTAAATTATTGAGGGAGCTTTTTTTTCAACACACTTTTAGTAGATATTTTTTTTCTTTTTAAAAAGTCAACCTTATCTCTTTTTCTAAGTTTATTGGGATTTTTAAATTTTATCTGTTCAATAGAATCATTTTTAATAGAATCTTTAACACGCTTTATTTCTTTAAACTTAGACTTTTCGTCTTCTAAGAGTGAAATCACCTCGTTTAACATTGGCTCGTATACATCAACTTTAGAGATATAATAAAAATTACTTTGCTTAAAGCGAAGGCTATCTATTTTATACTTCTCATAAACAAGATGAACATAATTAAATCTATTTATTTGTTTAAAGTTTCTGAAGCCCTTAGCTGTAGTAGCTAAAACTAAATCTTTTAACAGTAAAACCATAGAATCTTTAGGGATAAGATCTTTAGGCTCTTCAAAAATTGTATTACTTGAACAAGAAGTGAGTAAAGAGAACAAAATAAGGGCAATAAATGGCTTTTTTATCATCTGTTAAATGTTATTCGTTTTCCTTTAACCTCGTTGTTAAAAACTCCTTCATGATACATTAAAACTCCATTAACAAATGTATGGGTTACACTTGAAGAGAAGGTGGTTCCTTCAAATGGAGACCATCCACATTTGTACAAGATATTTTCTTTACAGACTGTTTGAGGTGCCTTTAAATCTATTAAAACTAAATCTGCGTAATATCCCTCTCTTATAAAACCTCTATTTTCAATTTGAAAAATGATTGCCGGGTTATGACATGCTTTTTCGACTAGCTTCTCTATTGAGATTACTTTCTCAGAGACTTTTTCTAATAAAGCCAGTAAAGCGTGTTGAACCAGTGGACCACCACTTGGTGCTTTTAAATAAGAGTTAGATTTTTCTTCAAGGGTATGAGGAGCATGATCTGTGGCAATAATATCTAGCCGGTCATCTAACAATGCTTTCCATAATCCTTGCCTGTCTGCAACTGTTTTAACCGCAGGATTCCATTTTATATGCGTTCCTTTTTCTTTGTAATCTTGATCTGAAAACCACAAATGATGAACACATACCTCTGACGTAATTTGTTTTTCCTCTAAAGGGATATCATTTCTAAATAGTGTTGTTTCTTTTGCAGTAGACACATGAAACACATGCAATCTAGCACCTGTTTTTTTTGCCAATTCAATGGCTCTTGAAGATGATAAATAACAGGCTTCTTCACTCCTTATTACAGGGTGTAACTCTATTGGGATGTGTTCGCCATATTGCGCTTTATGTTCAGCGGTATTTTTTTTGATGGTTTCTTCATCTTCACAATGAACAGAAATAATTAGTTTGGTAGAGGAGAAAATCTTCTCCAAGACCTCTAAATTATCCACCAACATATTTCCTGTAGATGAGCCTAAAAACAATTTAATTCCTGCAACAGTTTTGGGGTCTGTTTTTAAAAGTTCCTCTAAGTTATCATTAGTGCCTCCAAACATAAAAGAATAATTGGCAAAGGATGTTTTTTCAGCGATATTAAATTTATCTTGTAATAATTGTTGATTGGTTGCCTGAGGAACTGTATTTGGCATTTCTATGAAGGTGGTAATACCACCAGCAACAGCAGCTCTGCTTTCTGAATCAATAGTTGCTTTATGTGTTAATCCTGGTTCTCTAAAATGAACCTGATCATCTATTAGCCCTGGAATAAGATACTTTCCGGAAGCATCAATAACAGTCATAGAATTTGTTGTTATAGAGGAGCCAATTTTTTTAATTATGCCATTTTCTACAAGAAGATCGCCAACAAATGAAGACCCTTCATTTACAATAGTAGCATTTTTTATCAGGTAAGAATTCATCGCAAGCCTTTAAATCTCATTTTTAGAACGCCAAAAAGCGCTTCATATATGATGCCTTCATTCATTTTTGAGGTTCCTTCTGTTCTATCGGTAAATATAACAGACACTTCTTTAATATTAAAGTTGTGTTTCCATGCTTTAAATTTCATTTCAATTTGAAAAGCATATCCTATAAAACGAATATTATTTAAGTTAATAGTTTCCAATACACGTCTCTTATAACAAACAAAGCCAGCTGTAGTATCATGTACAGGGATTCTTGTAATAAAACGAACATATTTTGATGCAAAATATGATAGCAATACTCTTTTCATAGGCCAATTCACAACATTTACTCCTTTAGAATATCGAGAGCCTATAGAAACATCTGCTCCTTCACTTTCACAGGCATTGTAAAGCCTTACTAAGTCTGCAGGGTTGTGAGAGAAATCAGCATCCATTTCTATGATATAATCATATTTTTTTTCAATAGCCCACTTAAATCCGTGAATGTAAGCAGTTCCTAGGCCATTTTTCCCCTCTCTTTTTTCAATAAAAAGACAGTTAGAATAACGCAGAATTAAATCATCAACAATGGCAGCAGTTCCATCTGGAGAATTATCATCAACAACCAATATATGAAACTTTTTATACTGCTCAAAAACAGTTTTTATAATGGCTTCAATGTTTTCTTTTTCGTTATATGTTGGAATAATAACTAAAGTGTCGGACATAAAATGTGAAAGAATATGGGCAAATATACATTTTTTTATTACTAATTTTGTGATAATTTTAAATCCAACAATTAAGTAATGGAGGCGTTACAAAGAGATATTTTGTCAAATAATTGGATCACAATAATTTTTCTATTATCGTTGGCAGTACTCTTTTTTCTCAAGCTATTTGAAGCTACAAAATTAAAAGGGTATGCCGCTTCTATTTTTAATAAGGGATTTATAGAAATTGAAGCAGAAGATAATCCCTCTCTTTTTTCTTTCTTTCACTTAGGATTTTCTTTTTTCTTTTTTTTAATGATTACCATTACAGGTTATTTCTGTACAAACATATACAGTCAAAGAACTGTTTTTTTATTGCAAGATTACATACATGTGTTTAACTATGTTTTGTTGTATATGATTGTGAGGTTTGTAAGTATATCGTTATTGATTTTGTTATTTGAATTAAAACAGAGAATATCTTTATTTTTAATCTCTACAAGAGGCTTTTTGTATTCAATCTCTATAGGTCTTTTATTTTTAAACATTATTTATTTCTACTCACTCCAGAGTAAATATCTTTTAATTACTGGTGTAGGGCTTCTTTTTCTTGTAAGATTCTTTATGATTTTGATGATAAACAAAAACCTGATTATTAAAGAGTTGTTTTATTTTATTTTGTACCTTTGCGCCTTCGAATTAGCACCGCTATTCGTTTTGTTTAGATGGATTTTTTAAATAAAAAGAAGAAGATAATGAAAGTGAAAACAATTCTGGTCTCTCAACCAGCACCAAAAACAGAAACCTCACCATATTCTGATTTGTCTGATAAACAGAAAGTCAAAATTGATTTTAGGCCTTTCATTCATGTTGAAGGAGTTACTACTAAAGAGGTTAGAGCTCAAAAAATAGATTTATCAAACTTTACTGCCATAGTTCTTACTAGCAGAAATGCAGTAGATCATTTTTTCAGAATTGCAGAAGAAATGCGATTCAAAGTGCCAGATGCGATGAAGTATTTTTGTCAATCTGAGGCAGTTGCCTATTATTTGCAGAAATATGTAGTGTATAGAAAACGAAAAATATACGTTGGAAAAAGAACCTTTCCAGAATTAAGTAAGTTAATTAAAAAGCACAAAGAAGAGAAATTTTTATTGCCTTCGTCAGATAAGTTAAAGCCATTAATTCCCAACGAATTAGACGCCTTAGGAGTTAACTGGAAAAGAGCAATTTTGTATAAAACTGTTGTAAGTGATTTATCTGATTTAGAAAATGTTTTTTACGATATTCTAGTCTTTTTTAGTCCTTCAGGAATAGATTCTTTATTTAGAAATTTCCCAGAATTTAAGCAAAATAATACTCGAATCGCAGTTTTTGGAAATTCTACGGTTAAAGCAGCTACGGAAGCTGGTTTAAAATGTAACATCACAGCACCTTCTGTAGAAACACCTTCTATGACAATGGCGCTTGAAAAGTATATTAAATCTGCCAACAAAAAGTAAAAGAGATCTATATAAAAAATAATCTTTTTATCAAAAACCAAGCATATTTGCTTGGTTTTTTTATGCAAATAGGGTAGCAAATACTTCTTCTATTTTTCCTACAAGAATAAGTTTTATGTCACTCTCTTTAAGTGTAATTTTATTGTATTTAGAAGCAACAAATGTTTTATACCCCAATTTTTTAGCTTCTAATATCCGTTGATCTATTTTTGAAACAGGTCTTATTTCTCCTGCCAAGCCTATTTCGGCAGCAAAGCAAACATTTGGAGAAATAGCAATATCTTGGTTAGAAGACAAAATGGAAGCGACAACCGCTAAATCAATAGCAGGATCGTCTATACTAATACCTCCAGTAATGTTTAAAAAGACATCTTTAGCAGCAAGCTTAAAGCCAGCTCTTTTTTCAAGAACGGCCAATACCATGTGAAGTCTTTTTAAATTATAGCCAGTTGTGGTTCTTTGAGGAGTTCCATAAACAGCTGTACTAACCAAAGCCTGTACTTCAATCATTAAGGGTCTTATGCCTTCTAGTGTAGAAGAGATGGCTGTACCACTTAAATCTGCATCTTTTTTTGAGATTAAAATTTCAGAAGGATTAGAAACTTCTCTCAATCCGTCTGAGAGCATTTCATAAATACCTAATTCTGCTGTAGAACCAAATCTGTTTTTTTGTGATCGTAAAATTCGATAAGTATGATTTCTATCGCCTTCAAATTGTAGCACAACATCTACCATGTGTTCTAAAATTTTAGGACCAGCTATTTGCCCCTCCTTATTTATGTGACCAATCAACAGTACTGGGGTGCCTGTTTCTTTTGCAAATTTTATTAATTCTGCAGTGGTTTCTCTAATTTGAGAAATACTGCCAGGAGATGCGTCTATGGCGTTTGTGTGAAGTGTTTGAATAGAATCAATTACTAAAACTTGTGGTTGAACTTTTTCTATATTTTTAAATATTTGTTGGGTATTGGTCTCAGTTAAAATAAGACAATTAGAGGCGTTTTTTTGAATTCTTTCTGCCCTCATTTTTATCTGTGATTGACTTTCTTCACCTGACACATACAACACCTTATCTGGTATTGCTAGTGATATTTGTAATATAAGTGTAGATTTTCCAATCCCTGGCTCACCTCCTAATAACGTAACAGAGCCCTTTACTAGACCACCACCTAAAACAGTATCAAGTTCTTTGTTTTTTGTGGGAACTCTTTCTTCTGCATTCAATTGAATTTCTTCAATTTTTAAAGGTTTAGAGATTGTTTTTGCAGCATTAGATTGTTTCCATTCTCTAGCTACTTCTTTTTGGATTACTTCTTCAACAATGGTATTCCATTCATTACAAGCACTACATTGGCCCATCCATTTTGCATGCTGGGTTCCGCAATTTTGACAAAAAAAAGTAGTTTTAGCCTTCGCCATCATAAATATATTTACACAAAGAAAAGAAAATTACTTTGCTTTATTGCAGATTGGCAACAGTAAAAAAGAGAGGCCACCAAAAAGAATAATCATGGCTGTTTGTGCGGCCCACATAACACTTCCAAAAGCGGTTGAAGGCTCTTCGGGCAAGCCAAATAGGGTAAATGCGCCAGCTACTGCCAATGGGTATAACCCAATACCACCATTCGTGGCTGCAATACTAAAACCACCAGCAATAAAACCAACTAGTATCCCGCCAAACGGAACTTCTAGCCC
>Ga0228676_1000588_pt1 | contig 8889 bp, 7 predicted proteins | sample 48D_rmetaG_FD_182782 | JGI IMG/M metagenome (GOLD analysis project Ga0228676, IMG submission 182782) | Seawater microbial communities from Monterey Bay, California, United States - 48D_r | ecosystem: Environmental > Aquatic > Marine > Coastal | place: USA: California | collected 2016-11-02
CTTTGTTGAGCAAGGGGTGAATGTCTCTCCCAATGACAAGCGCGAAGTTGGCGTAAGAGTGCAGCTCAGATTCTAGATCTGACACTGCATCGTTTTTAGCGTTGTGACTTACCGGCCGGGGTAACCCGGCCTTTTTTATGCCCGTCAGAAAAGCAGTAGCGCGTTAGTGGTAATGCCGACGCTTTGACATCTTTCCCACTCCCGCATTAAAGGTATTGGTCGGATCGAGGGCCCGGTAAAAAGCGGCGTGGTCATGCTCTGCACAATAAAGGTGCCCCACGTTATGTTCCGCCGGATATTTAGCGCCAATGTCGTCGAGCAACTCCATCATGCGACGCTTCACGTCCTCAGGATCCACACCCGCCTTCACGACAAAGTCCCAGTGGAAAACGTGGCACATAAAATGTCCTAAACGAAACGGTGCATCCAATTGATCGAGAAGATCTTCTGGTAAAAACGCATACCATTTGGAGTAGTTACGCGGCAAGGCCACATCGAAGGTGACGAGACCACCGGTTTCTTTAGCGTGGATTAAGCTATATCGCGCGGGAGCCCCACCCGCAACATAGCGGTGTAATAAAGCGGCCTCTCCTTCCTTAGGCGAGCATTCGAAAAAACTACCGGCGTCTCCGTCGCGGGTCACCGATTGCAGCACCTCTCGAATCTCTGGAATGGCCGCATCGGCACCCACCACGACCAAATGATGCTCATAGGTCTCGCGATAAGCACGCATTCGCTTGGGGAGGTGATCGGGCCATAACTTTGCAAGCCAATGTAATAATCGATCTGCAGGTAGATCCGGTAAGCCCGGCACACGCTCTAAAAGCCGATCCACCGCCGCCTTCACGCTATATAGTCGAGGTAAAAAATCGGTACCAAGGTATTTCAGAATAAGGAACATATCCTTGCAGTAATGATCCGCGCCGTCGAACCAACCCCGATGCATATACTCACCCATCTCCGGGAGTTCTTGGCACTCAGAGAGAAGCCTCGTGCGAATAACATTGAGCTGTTCGGGGTCGTTTGTTCCGACATAAAACACTTGCTCAGATTGCGGCTTGGCAAAGGTATCCACTCTGACCGCAAACACCGCGAGCTTGCCGGCACTACCACTGGCTTCATGGAGTCGACGCTGATCAGCGTTAAAACGCGATGGCGTATCGGCCTCCACATCCCGCACGCGCTGGTGGTACTCGGGGTCCGAGGCCAGACCACTGGATAACGTCGCCGAGGCGGCATCGAAACGTTGGGCATCCAAATTGCCCAGTATCTCCTCTGGTGTGCTGCCCAACTCGATCCCCAAATGATTTACCAGTTCTAGTTCACCTTGCGCCGTGAGCTGGGCAAACACCGACAGCTCTGTATAAGCCGGCCCCCGCTTAACGAGGCTGCCCCCTGAGTTATTACAAATGCCACCCACCACCGACGCACCGATACAGGAGGACCCAATCACCGAATGGGGATTTCTGCCGTACTCATCGAGCATTTCTTCGAGCCGGAACAGCGTGCCACCAGCAAATACCAGGGCCTGCTTGGCGTCACATAATGGCATGCAGGTATCGAGCTTCAGCGTACTGATGATCACTACATCACGATCATAGTCATCACCATCGGGAGTTGAACCACCAGTGATACCGGTGTTAGCCGCTTGGCAAATGATCACGCAGTCCGCTGCCACGCAGGCTTTGAGCACGTGCCAGAATCCCACCAAAGAGGTAGGCTCGAACACGGCAATGGCAGACCCCGTGCCAAATCGCATCCCGGTGGTAAACCGACGGATCGTCTGCGCATCAATAATGATCCGCGTCTCCACCTTGGCGTCAGCTAAGTCTGTTATCCAGCGTTGTGTCATAGCCTTTCCGGTGTCGGGTTCATAATTGACGAGTAGACTCGATCAAGGTAGCCCTCGGGCTCAGAGTTTAGCGCGAAAAAACGAAGACTGATGTCAAAAAACGCTGTCTGCTCAGTGCAAACAGCGTTCATCATACCTTTGGGGCTTTTCAGACTACGCGCCAGTCTTTAGGCCTGAAGCCCCCAAGTAATCCCTCTACGCAGCAACTCATAGAAGACCGGCAACTCCCAGCTGCCCCGCTCGAGCTCGGGATACTCTTCGACCAATGGCTGCATGTCATACACCGAACGGCAATGGCCCAACGTAAAGTACAACACGGTGCCCTTATCATAGTTGCGCAAGTACATGACGGGACGCTCTAGATCTTCCTCCCAATCACCATCTTGGAAAGCCTCCGTTTTGCCGGCCCACCTCGTATGGAGCAGCACTTCTTGCTCGCCGTGAAATTCAGACAGATATAACTCATCACCGCTGACTTCAAACGCATCAATGCCGGCGACCAGCGGATGCTGTGGCGCGGTCACTTCTACCTTGTATGGCTCAATGGGAGGATGAGAGAGAAACTGACTGCCCAGCACTTCCATAAAATCGGTGTGCTCGCGCGGCGCACGCAATAGAGGGGGATCGTGGCTCAACCACTCCAGTACCGAGTTGGTAGCATGTAAAGCAAACCACTTGCCACCCTGTTCAACGTAAGATTTGAGCTTCGCTTGACCCGCCGCATCAGGCACTTCATCACACGTGTAACTGATCAGCAGATCCGCCGCACACATCGCCTCGACGTCATTGTAATCGTTGGCCACCTTGACCCGCACAACATCTTGCTCGGCCAGCAGCTTTAATAGCTCAAGTCGCGCGAAATCAAAGTCGTGGTACTTGCCACCTACTACCAAATACACATCTTTTCGTTTACCCGCCATCTGTTTCCCTCTCATTTTTTATGTCGAGGGCGGCATTAGCACACCACCCACTTACCGCGTTTCCCACCAGCTACTCGCTGCCGGTGACAGGCCCCCTCTACCCCGCCTGTTGGGCGGCCATCGCCGCCATGACCGATTCTTCAATCTCCGAAGGCATTGGGTTACGACGCAGCGTTAAGCCCCCGTTCACTTGCAGATTTTGGCCCGTCATAAAGCACTCATCGCTGCCCAAAAAGACCGCGGCAGCAGCAATGTCTTCAGACGTGTTGAGCCTGCCGAGGGGATAATTTTTCAGGAAGGCCTCGGTGAGCCCTGGCGTCTCGAGGTGAGGCGCTGCCATTGGCGAAGCCGTCAGGCCCGGTGAAATGGAATTCACGCGGATCCCTTTTGCGCCGTACTCATCGGCAACGCCTCGTACCACATGATCTATGCCCGCCTTCGTGCCAATGTAGGCATGGTGATTGCCGACCAAGATGGTGGCAGTGGCGGAAGAAATTTGGATGATGGACGACGGATCCGGCATGACTCCTACTAGCACCTGCATGAACTGGTAAGGACCCTTAAACTGCAAATCCATCATCATGTTGAGATCTTCTTCGCTGGTTTCCTCGAACTGCGCGAGAAGGCCAACGCCAGTGGCATTGACGGCAATATCGATCTTGCCATGCGCATCTATAATGGCCTGCACCGACGACTTAATGTCTTCCATCTTCGTGATATCGCAGGTGACCGCCATGCCCCCTATCTCGCCGGCTAGGCGCGCGAGCTCGTCGGGATGCCGCCCGCCGACCGCCACGATGGCACCCTCTGCCGCGAAACGTTGCGCTATGACCTGGCCCATATTGCCCTGACCTGCTGCGCCGAGCACGTAGGCCACCTTGCCTGCTAATCTACCCATGACTTATCCCCATTTTTTTATCCAAATTAAGACAGTCGATAGTACTAAAAATCGCACTGTGAGCGGTAATCTTCTATTCATTGACCTAGCACCATGATTTTAAAAACACTCAGCATAGTGACCGTGGCTGGCGCGGCTCGACACGCCGAGCTATCGTAGTGCCATGCAGATCAGGCCCATTTTGTACTCTTTTCGACGTTGCCCTTACGCCATTCGCAGTCGTATGGCCCTCGCTGCGGCCAATAGTGTGGTCGAGCTCAGGGAAGTGCTGCTCAAAGACAAACCCGCTGACTTAACCGCGGTATCACCCAAGGCCACGGTCCCGGTGCTGGTCCTCCCAGACGGACAAATACTGGAAGAGAGCCTCGATATTATCGATTGGGCGCTTAATCAAAGCGATCCCCTCCACTGGGCCCGCGGTCGGGCGGGCGCAACCGATTGGGTTCAGCGCTGCGATGGCGAACTGAAAATGTGGCTCGATCGCTATAAATATGCGGATCGATTCCCTGAGGCCTCGGCAGAGCACTATCGTCAGAAAGCGGAGCAAACCCTGCAACACATGGAAAACGCCTTTGAGGCGCACCGCTGGCTGGGAGGCGTGAGCGCTAGCGTGGCAGACGTCGCGGTGTTTCCCTTCGTGCGACAGTTTGCGGCGGTGGAGCCCCAGTGGTGGACACAAGCGCCCTATCCCAAGGTCCGTGCTTGGCTCGCATATTGGCTGGACAGCACGCTTTTTGCCTCAGTCATGGAAAAATATCCGCGCTGGGAACCAGAGCAGCCCATCACGCTGTTTCCCGCCGCGCAAAGCGTCACTGACTGAAGTGCTAAGCTCTCGTTGCTACGCTCTATAATAAGAAGCCGGAGATCCCGTCATGACCGCCGTCACGCGCACTGCACTGCTCTTCTCTTTAGCGCTACTCCTATCGTGTGGGGATAGCGCATCACGATCTGTCGACATTGCCATTGAGCACGTCACGCTGATTGACGCGATCAACCCCATCCGAGAGAACCAAACAGTCCTCATCGACGACGGGCGGATTGTGGCCATTGTTAATAGCGACACAAAAGGGCGTGTCAGCGCACAAACCACCGTCGATGGCAGCGGTCAGATCCTCATTCCAGGGCTGTGGGATTTTCATGTGCACTTTACCTTTGACACACGCTTTACCGACGCGATGGCTGGTTTGTTCCTCTACCACGGGGTGACCAACGTGCGCGACACAGGCGGTCTTCTGGAAGATTTGCTCCCAGTTGTCGATACCTTACAGCGCTCGGGCGCTAACGCCCCCAGCATCTGGTATTCCGGTCCCTTGCTCGATGGCGCCGATGTCGTCTACGACGGCGTCAACTTTCCGGGCCTCGGCATTGCCAACCCAACGCCGGAGGCCGCGCGCGCCAATATCGCGGAGATCCACGCCGCCGGAGCGAGCTTTTTGAAGATCTACGAAATGGTGTCTCCCGAGGTCTTTGCGGCAATTGTCGATGAGGCACGCCTCAGGAATTTACCCATTGATGGTCACGTGCCGCTCTCCATGCGAGCCCGCGATGTCGCCCCGCAGGTGCAATCGCTGGAGCACCTGCGTAACTACGAAATGGATTGCGTCAGCGAACCCGAGATCTGGCTGGCCGCCCGACAACAACAACTTGCCAATACCGCAAACGAACCAGGCAATGTGTTGCGAACCCGACTGCATGAACTGCAGCGTTTAACCGCCATCAGCAACGAAGATCCGGAGGTTTGTGCCGAGATGACCGAGGCGCTCAAAGCCACCGTCTCCGTTCCCACCCTGCGCATGAATTCGATGGATTTGCATATCCCTTTTATGCGAGAGGATTTTGATCAAGCTATGCAAATGATACCGCCCAGCGTGCAACAAGAATGGGAGGCGGCTCACACCGCACTGCTGGCCTCAGAGGAGCCTGTCGATACCACTTTTGCCGAATGGAGCTTGCGCCGTACAGGAGAACTCCATGCGGCCGGGGTACCGATTGCGGCGGGCACCGACACGCCGATCGGTTGGAGCATTCCGGGTTATAGCTTGCACACTGAGCTCGAACAGTATGTTCAGGTGGGTATGACGCCGCTAGAAGCCCTGCACTCGGCAACGGTCGCTCCTGCCGAATACTTTGGGCTCGAAGACGAGATGGGCCAGTTGCAAGTGGGTTTTATCGCTGATGCGGTGTTACTAACAGGCAACCCTCTCGAGAACATCATCGACACCCGCCGCGTTCAGGCTGTCATTAACCGCGGCGCACTGCTGACACGCGCGCAGCTCGATAGCTTGATCACCGACCGCTAGATGGCGGCTCTCGCGCTGAATCGCCTCTGCCGCTGGCGCTTGAGGGAGCACCTTGAATGGGCTATCCTCGCCCCCCTCTTAGGACCATAGCTCAGTTGGTTAGAGCGCTACCTTGACATGGTAGAGGTCGGCGGTTCGAATCCGCCTGGTCCTACCAAATTCTTAAACTTCTGTTTTTATTCAATTTTATTTTTTCAGAACCGTCCGTTTTGGCATGTTTCTGTGCGGAGACCCTACCGCGCAAAGGTATCGACTAACTAGCGCACCTCCCTCGCGAGGAATCGGTATCGGTATCGGAGTTGAGATTGAATACTGGCGGCCCGGCGTTTCAACGCCCTTTACTTTCTCAAGCCAAAAACAGGCCTCGCAACGCACCATCTTCTCAATAGCAGTGCGTGACAGTTCGTATGGGGCTGAATTGCCCGGCTTATATTTGCCTTGATGTCTGGGCATCATGCTACCTGACGCTAGAGAACTCGTAGCCTAACGTGGGCAACCTAATGTTAGGTAGATCTGTACAGATGAACACGTAGCTCGACGCGACGGATGGACACAATGATCTTGATTTGGGATAGACCTAAAAAAGAGCTACCTGACCTTTGTGCACAAGATAACCGCCAGCGTCAGAAACCTTTTTGGAGAGGCGCTCACTGGCCTCCATAAGCATGGCCTTCGCTTTCCCCACATCGGCCAGCATACGACCTTCGCGTTTTACGACTTTACCTCCGACGATCACAGTATCAACGTCACGCGCGTGAGCCTGCATCACCACAGATCCAATGGGATCAAGCTGATTCCAACCCACCATCGTTAAACTGTCAGTATTGATGATCGCAAGATCAGCCTGCTTACCGGGGGTCAGGCTACCAATCTTATCTTCCATACCTATCGCCCTGGCACCTTGGATGGTGCCCCAAGAGAGTGCCTCCTCAGCAGTAACTCTAAGCCTGTCTACAAACTGAGAGCCAAAGAGCTTCGAGTTCACGCGGCAACGTGCCGTCTGAAGCGCCATACGCAGGCATGTGAAGAAGTCACCACTGTTATTCGAGGTTATATCTATGCCATAGGCCTGTGGTATCGCGAACTCAGTGCATACCTCTGTCGGAGACCAGCCCATACCCATTTGTAGCTCGGTCTCGGGAGTGAAGGCGACTCCCGCACCCGAATCAGCGACCAGTTTCCATTCCTCAGCGTCAGTGGCATTCATGTGCACGAAGGTAATTTCTGAAGACAAGAGGTCATGAGCGTGCAACCAAATGACGTCGTGAGCATAACCCGTTGGCATCGCAGTAGCGTTCGCATGCCAGAACACACGCGCATCAAGTTCACGAGCAAAATTAAATTGGTCAATGCCTGTCTGATCGCTGTCCCAAAAAAAGCTTTCTTCGGGACATACGCCAAGGGTCAGAAGTGCATCTTTGCTGGTAAAATACCGCGAGGCCAGATCACGCCCAAGCGCTGCCCGATCGGCCTGAGATTGCCTCGCATACGGAGAACCGGGCGGCCGATTAAAGCCGTAACACCACACTGATCTTATGCCACTCTCGGCCATTCCTCTGATCGCCTCGTGGGAATGTTCGGGGGTCAAATGGTTGTGGCAGTAGTCTGCGACTGTGGTCACGCCAGCATCAAGTGCCTCCAAGGCACCGTGAAACTGCGTGGCATACATATCCTCCGGACCATAGAAGTTAGCGGCATTCGCTCTGATGCCGACCACGTAGTCCATCAAGGTCCAATCCGCACAAACCGCGCGCATCGCGCCTTGCCAAAGATGTCGATGCCCATCGATCAGACCAGGCATCACTATGTTGCCAGAGGCATCAATTTCCTCTGCGTCACTGATTTCGATGTTGGGTTTTACAGCGACAATAATTCCGTCCTGGATTAGAACGTCCCCTTTTCTCAAGGTACCAATCTCTGGATCCATTGAAACGATGGCAGCATTTCTTATGATCATCGGCCGTCCCATATACCTACCTCATAGAAACGAAATCATTCACTAATTGTTTTTTGTCTGGCTTACCTACTGGCGTGAGTGGAATAGTGTTCGCAAAATGAATGGCTTTAGGCACTTGCACAGAACCTTTCGCAACCCGTACCAACTCTCTCAGTGAATCCGCCAACTCATCTGATTTTTCAGCGCCCGGTTTGAGCAGTACAACCGCATTCACGGCCTCACCCCAGTGATCATCCGGCAAACCAAAAACAACCGCTTGTCGCACATCGGAATGAGATGACAACACCTCCTCAACCTCACGCGGGAAAACATTGAACCCCCCCGTAATAATCAGATCCTTCTTGCGGCCCACAATGTACAAAAATCCCTCTTCATCAAAGCGACCAATATCCCCGGTGTGTAGCCAATCATCCTTAAACGCCTCTCCGGTTTGTTCAGGGTCGTTTAAATAACCCTGCATCAGTAGCGGCCCCCGAACACAAATTTCTCCAGTTTGACCAATCTCAACCCGCGCGCCGCTGTCGTCCAGCAAGGCAACCGTGACCCAAGGAGAGGGGCGTCCACAGCTCTCGAGCCTGCCGGGAATCGCCAGGTCATGATCCTCTCGCCGCAGATTGGCGAAGCACGTGGGTGCCTCGGTCTGACCGTAGAATTGAAAAAATATCTGGCCCCATTTTTCAATAGCCTCGCGCAACCGCAATGGACTGATAGGCGAAGCACCATAAAAGATTGACTTCATGCTTGACATATCGACAGAGTCAGCGCGCTCGGAGTCGAGCAAGGCATATATCAGGACCGGCACCAGCATCGTTGCGCTAATACGATGTTCCTCGACCATGTCATAAAAACCATCTGGATTGAACGACGGCATCACATAGAGACAGCCACCTCTGAGTAAGGTGGGGACAAGGCAAGTCAGACCCGCATGCGACAGCGGTGTTACCACCAAGAAGCGAACGCCG
>Ga0228676_1000600_pt1 | contig 8804 bp, 8 predicted proteins | sample 48D_rmetaG_FD_182782 | JGI IMG/M metagenome (GOLD analysis project Ga0228676, IMG submission 182782) | Seawater microbial communities from Monterey Bay, California, United States - 48D_r | ecosystem: Environmental > Aquatic > Marine > Coastal | place: USA: California | collected 2016-11-02
CATCTTCTTTTACTTCACGATCGTGCAAGAACTGGAGGTCGTCTGAACAATTGTCGAGCACATATTTTACGATGTACTTCAAGAACATTTCGGTCAAGTCCATGTTGTCTTTCAAATCATTGAAAGCCACTTCCGGTTCAATCATCCAAAACTCAGCAAGGTGGCGGGATGTATTTGAATTTTCGGCTCTAAATGTAGGTCCAAATGTATATACTTGACCAAGTGCCAATGCACCGAGTTCTGCTTCCAATTGTCCGGAAACTGTAAGGTTTACTGGTTTTCCGAAGAAATCTTTCGAATAATCAATTGCTCCATTTTCGTCAAGTGGTGGGTTTGCTGGGTCAAAATTCGTAACGTTAAATGTCTCTCCAGCACCCTCAGCATCTGAGGCCGTTACAATTGGAGTGTGCAAATAATAAAACCCTTCATCGTTGAAATACTTATGAATCGCATAAGCAACTGCATGACGAATTCTAAATACAGCGCCAAATGTATTTGTCCTAAAACGCAAGTGTGCCTGTTCACGCAAAAACTCCATGCTGTGTTTTTTTGGCTGCATCACAGTTTTTTGAACTTCCTCGGGATTGGCATCACCCAAAATTTCTACATGTTCTACTGCAATTTCAATCGCTTGACCCGCTCCTTGAGAAGCAACTATTTTTCCAGAAACAGCAACAGAGGAAGCGGTTGTAATGCGCTTCAATAAAGATTCATCGAAATTCTCAAAATCAACAACCGCTTGGATATTTTTAATTGTAGAACCGTCATTTATGGCAACAAAACGATTGGCTCTGAAGGAGCGCACCCATCCTTTTACTAAAACGTCATTTCCGACTTGTCCATTGGTTAGGACATCAGCGATTTTTTCTCTTTTCATTTCTACTTTATTGAAGTGGTAAAGATAATTAATTCGATAATTTGATGACTCGATTTTTAGATAATTCCATTGTTCTACAATGAAATAAGCAGGAGTTCCATCAAAACGGCAATCCACCGACCGTTCGCTCCACCAATTGAATCTATTTGTTGTTCCAATTGGACATGGTGCGCGAAAGACCAATCGTCGCAAATCCTTTGATGAATTCTTTCGCAACTTCAAGCCGCTCTCCCATTTGTGCTTGCTCTTCAAGATGCCATTCCCCGAGAACGTAATTGACCTGCTTTCCCGGGTTAAATTCGCTACCGACACCGAACCTTAGACGTGCATATCCTGCACTGTTTAAAGTTGTCTGAATGTCTTTCAGTCCATTGTGACCGCCATCCGAACCTTTTCCTCTCATACGAAGCTTACCAAAAGGAAGCGCAATATCGTCGGTAATAACCAATACATTTTCCAAAGGAATTTTTTCTTGCTGCATCCAATAGTTTACCGCCTTACCTGAAAGGTTCATGAACGTGGTTGGTTTGATCAAAACAATGGTGCGCCCTTTGAACTTAACACGTGAAACCTCCGCCTGTTTGTCCAAAGAAAAGTTGCCCTCATGCTCTTTAGCGAACGATTCGACAACTCTAAACCCGATATTATGACGTGTGTTCTCGTACTTAGAACCCGGATTTCCTAGACCGACAATTAGATATTTCATGACTTCAAATGAGCTACAAAACTACAATTATAAGAGGAACGCATCAAATAAAATCAAACCCTGAAGTGTAGAATGGTGTGCTCGAATCGTTTTCTAATCTCGAGCGTTCAACAATATTTACCTTATGTACACCTATAATTTTGTGCAACAATCCCCAATTCATTTTTGATTTTACCTGTATATAAAGTGGGGCCTGCTCGTCCACCCACCACAGGATTAAGTTTTTGCTCTCCTGGTGCAAAATTCCTTCAAAAAGCTCATTCAATAACTCTGGATCATTGTCTTTGATATAAACCGCTTCGGGCACAACAAAAGCGTGTTCTTTTGGGTTCACGATTTGATTCAATCTTGGAATAAATGGTATGATTTTAGTCAACACACCTCCCAGTTTTCCGGGGAAACGATGTATTTCCCATCTTGATATAGAAGTTTTTGCTGCAGCTACAATTTCCCCCTCAAGATTGCGAAGTACATAAAATGGGGGCTTCTTGGTTTGGGCAGTAGCAAAGTGTCGGTAAGATTGAAATGTGGCATTAATGATCGGAGCAACTTCGTCCCACGCTTGAATTTTTTGAAGTCGTTCGCTGTGTTTTGGTTTGACACGACTATATGTTTGTGTTGCAACATGACCAATTGTTTTGAATCCAAAAGATGCACTCATCCAGAGGCTTTTTTCATTTTTCGGATCAATATATGCATAGAAGGAATCGATTTCTCCCCATTCACTTTTTCCATTCAAGCCCGTTTCAAAAAACCTCTCTATTTCTTGCTTTAATCGGTTTTTCATTCGCGATTTTGATGCGCGCTTCCCTGAGGATTGAAGTGCATTTGAAAACGCAAAATAACGAATGTACCAATTTCCTTCACGGCGGCAGAAGGTGACATTTCCGAGTGTCGTTCCGTTGCGCTCCATGGATAAAAACAAAGGATGGTCCGCTTCTAAAATCCGTTCATTTGTATCAAGGTGGCGGTAATGGGCACCATTTGTTCCTAGGGTAACAGCATTGAGTAAATCCAAAATACCTTGGGTTTCCTTTTCCCTAAACTTGAATATCGGATGCATCAATACGCAGATTTGACAATGCTTTTTACATCTTCTGGCCGAATGGCTTGGCGCTCTCCGATTGCGACCCATCCACGCTCTAAAAACACATTCATAATCGCACTGTCAGTACCTTCATAATCGGATGTGTACTCAGAAATTCGCGTTTTTACGCCCAAGGATTGAAAAAATTCCTCTGTCTTTTCAATGGCCAATTTTGCGATCGTTTGATCCGTACCATGGAGGTTCCAAACACGCTTTCCATACTGAATAAGCTTCTCTTGTTTGTTCTCAAACTGGTGCTCATAGAGACGCGGTGCAATAATCGCAAGCGACTGTGCATGATCGATGCCATACATCGCCGTTAGTTCGTGTCCGATCATATGTGTTGCCCAATCAGAAATAACACCACAGCGTAAATTTCCATTGAGTGCTTGCGTTGCACACCACATTAAATTAGAGGCCAATTTATAATCAGATGGATTCTCAATTACTCCTCGAATATCGATCAGGGTTTTTAAAATGGATTCCGCTTGACGTTCTTGAAGCACATTGTCGGATGGAAAGGTTAAATATTGTTCAAGTGTGTGCGTGTATGCGTCAATAATTCCGTTTGCAATTTGCCGTTTCGGTAAAGTCGCGACCAACTCCGGATTGCAAAACGAAAACTTTGGAAAGAACAACGGACCTCCCATTCCTCGCTTCTGCTTAAGATCTCTACGGCTAATAACAGCTCCAGAATTCGCTTCTGAGCCTGTTGCTGGCAAGGTCAAAACAGTACCAAATGGCAGTGCTTTTTCAAACATACAGCCTTCTTTTTTATCAAGGACATCCCAAGGCTCACCCTCATAAAATAGTGCCCCACTCATGAACTTAACTCCGTCAATTACAGAACCTCCACCGACAGCTAAAAAGAAATCAATTTCATGTTTCTGCGCCAGCGCAACACCATCCATTAATGTGGCGTACTCCGGATTTGCCTCTACACCTCCGAATTCAAAAACATCGAAGCCCTTGAGCTCATTGAGCAGTTTGTCGAGAAGTCCTAATTGTTTGACACTACCACCGCCGTATACAATCATTATTTTTTGCACTTCGAAGGATCGAAGCAATTCTGGCAATCGAAACAGCTGGTTTTTTCCAAAGAGGATTCGGGTCGGGTTAATAACTTCAAAGTTTTCCATAATTCATCAAATAAAAAACCCCGATCATCAATTGATGTCGGGGCTCATTAAACTTATTTTTGATTAATAAGCACCATTGTCTTGCACGGCATATGCGACAGTGAGTGCATCAATTTTTTGTAGTTGATCTCGAATATCAAAAATCAATACTGAAGGAGCGGATTGATCGGCCTTCACACACGTGATTACATTTTCAATACGTTCTTTCATTCGTGGTGGTTTTGATTCAAACTTGTCCAATTTCCATCGTGAAATGGCATTTGTATTGTACAGCTCACCAGCGCTTGGTTGTACTACATTGTCCAAAAACAATGCGTAACCTTCTTTAAATTCGGCTGCCCTTGCTTTGTTCCTTGGCTCTCCCAAATACAGGAAATCAATTTCAGAACGCTGCTTGTACGGCGTCAAGTCTGTTGCTTTCACACCTATTGGGCGCTCCACTTTCACAGTTGGATCAGACTCTTTTGTTGTCGTAGCAACCATAAAGAAGAACAAAAGCATGAATACAATATCAGGCAATGACGACGTGTTCACACCTGGTACTGACTTACTATTTTCTTTTCTAAACTTTGACATAATTTTCTAACTATCTCGAATAAATTTTAGTTTGGCTTCACTTCAATGATTCGGGTTGGATACAACACATCGAGCAAGTCCAACTTGCGCTGATCTTTTGCTTCATCTTCCTTGTCCATTGCTCTTCGTTGCTTGATAACACCAAATGATTCTCCAAAAATTTCTTCTGCCGCATCGTCTTTTAACTCGAAGTACGCCTCTTCAATTTCAGAGTGGATTTTCGCCATTAGTTCATATTGTGTCTTCGCCATGACCTCAACTCGGACGTGTGCTTGAGAATGAATCTCTTGAAGCGTATTTTTTCCTAGCAAACGCAGTGCATCTGCCTTTTCACTCCATTCCTCCAAAACTTTCGCCTTGAATTCAATATAATCTTCTGCAACACCTTCCATATTCTCAGCAGCACTTAAATCTGCATCAGCTCTATCGATCTCTCCTTCCAATTCTGTCTTCGTGATGTAAGAATAGAATGGAAAATTAAATCCTTTGTATCCCGGATTCTTGATCGCTGCTTTGGAACCTGATCTTGAAAGGCTTTGATTCATTCTATAAAACTCAACGATTTTTTCAGAAATCTCATCTGGATCTTCCACACGCTCTCCCCGAACCATAAGTTGATTCAACTCATTGGCTTGAATTGCACAAATGTTACGTCCTTCAATAGGCGGCACCTCAGGTGGATTCTCGATGATTTTAGGAATCTGACGCAAGTAAGCCGTATCCTTGTCCATCGTTGTTGTTACCAAGAAGAAAATCAACAATAGAAAGGCGATGTCAGCCATCGACCCAGCATTAATTTCAGGAATTTCTCTCTTCGCCATAATTTTATTTTCTTAATCGTCCCATCAATGGGCTCAATACCCAAACAAGCGCACCAACCGCAAGACCAATCATTGCTGTATAAATTCCAGCAGTAACTGTTCCAATGGTCGCACTGTCTGTTGCAACCTTCTCACTTAGATTGAGTGTTTCGTTCGTATCGCTCGATCCTGCCGCCCAAAAGATGAGGAACAGCACAAGTGCCGCAATAATCCCAACGATTGAGAGCGCTGTTTTCTTTGTGTTTGTGACCAAACCAACAAAGAAGAAAGCCAAGATGACCCCAGCTCCACCGAGCACGATGTATAAAGTATAGTTGATTGCCAAAGCCAATTTGAAGCTTTCCAAAAATTCTTGTTGATCTGCGATCTCTGAATTCCCGTTAGGGCCCATGATCACAAGAAAACTTGCAAGAACACCAACTACAACGAGTACGACCTTTAAGATCGCCATTATCATATTTAGTTTTTTATCGTCCATGTTTTTACGTTTAATGGTTTATAATTCTGTTGAATACTCAACCACTACGCTTTAGCCACTTTCAATTTCAACATCATATCCACCAAAGAAATTGATGCGTCTTCCATTTCGTTTACAATTCCGTCTACTTTAGATACGATATAGTTGTAAAAAATTTGAAGGATAATTGCTGCAATAAGACCAAAAACTGTTGTCAATAAGGCTACTTGAATACCTCCTGCAACTGTAATTGGCGATACCTGACCGTCTTTCACAATTTGTTCGAAGGCCTGAATCATACCAATAACCGTTCCCATGAACCCAAGCATTGGAGCCAAAGCAATGAAAAGAGACAACCAAGAAAGTCCTTTCTCTAGCAGTCCCATTTGAACTCCTCCGTAGGCAACAACTGATTTCTCAACCATTTCAATCCCTTCATCCGAACGATCCAATCCTTGATAGAAGATAGATGCAATTGGTCCTCTTGTATTTCGACACACCTCTTTTGCAGCATCAACACCACCATTCTTTAGGGCTGTTTCAACTTCATCAAGGAATTTTTTCGTGTTGATTGTTGACAAGTTAAGGTAAACGATACGCTCTATTGACAATGCCAATCCAATGATCAAACAAATCAATACTGGAGTCATCCAAAATGGATCACCTTCGATAAATTTTTGCTTCAATTTTTGAACGAAGTTCACTTCTACTTCTTCTTCAGCTTCAACAGCCGTATCCTCATTCGTTTCTATCGCGTCGCTTACAGCATCTTCTCCAGCATCTGAAGCTACTGCCTCAATACTATCCGTCATCGTGGCCAAGGAATCTTCACCATCTGCCAAACTAACGTTAGCGAAACCAAATGTCATTGCTGCTGCAATTGCCAAAGAACTAATTACTTTTTTCATGTTCTCAAAGATTAATTTAATCGTATTCTAAGTTTAAATAATACGCCAAATTTAATAAAATTATTTGCACAATGGCGCTGTACGAATGTTATGAAACCATCAACAAGGATTCATTCTTCAAAAACACCGTGTAACTGGTTGATTCAACACTAATTACTCCACACTATTTTTCCCACTTTTCCGGTTCAATAGCAACAACAACCTAATTTGTTTCTGTCGACTCAATCTCTTTCACTGGTTGTTCGATAAAAAAGAAGGGATTGGAACCATTACAGGTCCCGCACAATTTTGGGTTTCGGCTCGAACCATAGTTCGACTCCCATCTCCCGCAAACAAAAAAAGAGCCTCACAAAGTGAAACTCTTTTTTTAGCGGAGCCAAAGAGACAAATATCGAACACTTTTCATTCTGATTTGAAAAGACTTATTCGTTTTATTTATAAATTTAATCCATACTTACAAGAGGAGAAATAAACGTATTACGTTTATCCACTCGTTAGCTACAATAACTCCCCTTGAGAACCGTTAAAGAATAAATCTATAAGGCATCCTTAACTCAAAGTAAATATGGAATTAAGAGAATTTTTATGGTTAATCCCATCAGCCTTTATACTGTCCTGTTCGATTCTATTGAGTATATTGTTTTTCACCATTAAATCTAAAAATAGAAAAGCCAATATTTATCTTGGTTTGTTTTTATCCAGTATTGCAATCAATATTTCCAACGATTTCCTTGAAAAATTCCAGATTGTAAACGAATTTGGGACTGGTTTTTTAATCATTGAACCGTTTCTTTTCATCCTACCATTGCTGTTATTCTACGTACTTCAAACAATTAATGATAAGGTTAGATATTGGCACTATTTGCTCTTTTTACCAGGTATTATCCATAATATTCTTCTATACTTTGGAGGGCGATCAAGTGAATTTAATGGTACTACAACTTACGAAGCTGTCGTTTACTTTTTGGAAATTATCTTGATGCTATATGCCTACCGAATTTTGAATGACCATTATAAAAGTATCACGAATTATTATTCAGATTTAGAAAATAAAACGCTCTCATGGATCAAAAGCATATTCGCTTTAAATATTCTAATTCATTCTTTAAATATCTCTACATTTATAATAGATATTTCGCATCTTGAGGTTATTGAACTCTCGATAGACACTGCTGCTTTGGTACTGGAATCCTTTATGATTTTCTGGCTTACCTATAATGGTTTTTCCCAATCAGAAATCTTCCAAAACCACCTTTTCTTGGTTACAGAACACAGTTTAAGTCTTGAATCATTGTATGTCGGGGACTATAATAAAAATGCTTTTTATGACGATATTCATTCACATAATCTGACCAAAAGACAAACTGATGAACAAGAAAAAATTATTTCAGAAACAGACATTCAACAGTTTAATGAAATCAAAAAGCAAATTGAAGAACAAGAACTATACGTCAACCCAAAACTCAATCTAAGGACTTTAGCATTTGAATTAGGTGTAAAAGAAAAGGAGTTATCTCGTCTTGTTAATAAATGTGGAAAGATCAACTTTTATGAATTTATCAACGAATATCGAATAGAAAAATTCAAGAAATTGATAAAATCCCCAAAAGCTCACCAATATACACTCCTAGGATTAGCAACCAAATCTGGTTTCTCCTCTAAATCAACCTTTTACGTAGCCTTCAAAAAACTTGAGGGCATGACACCAAAACAGTACGAAAAGTCCCTAAAGAAGTCCTAAAAGAAGCAGTCGGACTTATTGATTATTGTATTCAACAATTTATTCAATCCTGTTCCGTTTTTTTGTCATCAACATCTTTTAAAATTAAAAAGATGTACACCTGTTCTCAAGTAATGAGGATAGAAACTTTGAATAAATATGAACATAAAACTAAAAGTTCAATACTTGCTGCTTACGTTTATTATAGGAGTTCTCTTGTCAAACTGCACGAAAGCATATATTCCCAAAGATACCGAATCGAATCTATCTCCTGCAATTAATGGAACCGACACGATTAAGTATCAGCCCCATATTAGTGTTGTGATTTCTAACAATTGTGTAGGATGCCACGCAGGAAGTAATCCACAGGGTAGTTTGTCCCTAGAAAATTACAATCAGGTTCGTAATTCGACTGAAAACGGCACACTTATTCAACGCATCAATGATGCATCTGACCCGATGCCTCCTACAGGCTTGTTACCAAACCAAACAAGAGCACTTTTTGATAGATGG
>Ga0228676_1000601_pt1 | contig 8796 bp, 7 predicted proteins | sample 48D_rmetaG_FD_182782 | JGI IMG/M metagenome (GOLD analysis project Ga0228676, IMG submission 182782) | Seawater microbial communities from Monterey Bay, California, United States - 48D_r | ecosystem: Environmental > Aquatic > Marine > Coastal | place: USA: California | collected 2016-11-02
AATCATTAGAAATGCACTAATTAATGGTCCAATGTAGGGTATAATATTAAGTAGAGCACATAAGAAAGCAATTACAACTGCATTAGATACTCCAAATATTAATAGTATTAAGGTGTAAATAACAAACAAAATAGAAATTTGAATGATCAGGCCAATAAAATATCGTGATAATAAATCGTTTATTTTTTCCAATGAGTGAGAGAATTTTTTTTCAGCACCCTGTGGTATTAGTGTTAATAAAGCATTCTTGAATAATCTACTATCTTTCATGAAAAAGAAAGAAATAAATAGTACGGAGAAAAGACCTATACTGAAAGAGCCAAGTGCTCCAACAATAGAATTAAGTACATTAGGAATAGTTTTTAAACTTGTAAATATATCTGCATTTTGTAATTCATTTAAAACATTAATGTTTTTAGATGTGAAATAATCATTAGCTTGTGTAATTAAGTTTGCTATATTTTCTTCAAGTGCTGTTGTCTTGAGTAAAGAGAGGCTTTCACCTTGTTCAATAACTAAAGGTATAAACATTCCTGTAACACCTAAAATCATAACTATAAATAGTAGCATTGTACTAATAACGGCGAGAGTATTTGGAAATTTAATTTTTTTTCTTAAAAATAAAATGATAGGTTTTGCAATCAATGCAATAATTGCTGCAATAATTATATAAACTAAAACAGGTTTTATAGTTAATAAAAAATAGCCAAGTATTATAATACCAAATACAATAGCCAATGCCCTTAATATACCGTTTGTAATTATTTTTGAATTCATTTAATTATATCCCTTTACCTCTCCCATATTTATTATTTTACCACTCAAATATATATGATTTTTAGGTAATAAAGTACCTGATTCTGTTAAGGTCCAATCTTCCCAAGTTACCGTAGTCCCTAATTTTTTTATTTTTTGAACATACATTTGATAGTTAGTTGGCAAGTAATTTTCATCTAATATCCATACGTAAGAATCTCCTGGTGTGGTTCCTCCTCTAGAATATTTTACATGTAATGCCTCTTTACCATCAACCATTCTTATACTTCGATAAATTCCAGGTTCAAATAATTTGTGTGGTGCTACCAGCCAGAAGCTATCATTATTGAAAAACCTGAGAGCTCTTTTTACAAGATTATCATTGTAGGAAACTTCTTTATCATTAAGATAAACAGTGCTTTTAGTTAAATCATTTGGATGTAATAATACCCTAGCATCATTCCATTTAACATCAACGATATGTTTTTTTTTATCCCATTTATAAAAACGTTTTCCTTTAAAACTCCAATCTATATAACGTGTATTTTTGTAGGCGTTGTGTTTAATAGCTTTCAAAATATTATGAGCTAATATATCTGCATTTGGGTTGTAAGCTTTTACTTCACCCATGTTAATTTTATATCCAAAAATTGAGAGTGTATGTGATTTTGGTAATTTTATTCCAGAATCTGTAGTAATTAAATCATTCCAAGTTGCTGAAATACCACCTATTGGAATAATCTGTGTCCACATTTTAAAATAAACAGGTGTGTAATTTTCATCTAAAATCCACAAATAAGAATCTCCAGGTGTTGTTCCACCAGAAGTATATTTTACGAGTAATGCATCTTTGCCATCAATTTTAACGATACTTCTTTCTACACCCTGATCAAATACTTTATAAGGAGCTATTAACCAGAAACTATCATTATTAAAAAATTTTATAGCAGTTTCAATAAGTTTAGGACTTTCACCAATACTTTTTGAGTAGTCATTAAGATTAACAGTTACTGAGGCATTTTCCCAAGAAACATTTACAAGTCCTTCTTGTTTTTTCCATTCATAATGATGCTTACCTCTGAAACTCCATTTTAATATTTCTGTATTATCAAAGGCCTTTTTATTGATAGATAACATCATTTTTTCAGCTAACTCATCAGCTTCTTTTCCTGGGGTACCTGAAGGTAATGACTCATTTTTAGCAAAGCAATAAAGAATTATTGCTACCATTGTAACAGTGATCAATAGGCCAATTATTTTAAGAATTTTTTTCATGCTTTTTTTATAAATTTTCTTAAAAATAAATAATTTAGATCAAGTAATATCATTGCAAAATAGAAATATAATTTTTATTTGTGTTAAAGGTTTAAATTTCTAACTAATCATTTTAAATTTCTTTGGAAGATTCGATGTAATAGATAATTTATCTTTTGTAATTGGATGTGTAAAATCTAATTGAGAAGCATGTAAGTATAAGCCTTTACCTTTTAAAATTAAAGATTTTATTCCATATTCTTGATCTCCCAAAATTGGATTACCAATACTAGATAAATGTATTCTTAATTGATGTCTTCTTCCGGTTCTTGGAGATAGCTCTACTAAGTTTAAGAATTCAAATCGATTTGATTTTACACTTTGTATAGTTTTGTAATTAGTTATTGCTGTTTTTTTATTTATGTAAGTTTTAATAGCTCCTTTAAGATTCATCTTTCCTATGGTTATCGCATAGTATTTTTTTTTAATTTTTTTATTTTCAAATAATTGATTTAATGCGCGTATAGTAGAACTAGTTTTTCCAATTAATAATAGTCCTGAAGTTGGATAATCTAATCGATGAATGGGTCGAGGTCTAACTGCATCAATTTGCGAACTTTTTTTAAGGTTTTGTTGCAATGCATTGTCTATGGTTTTAAACTTATTTCCATTGACTAAAATTCCAGGAGGTTTTTCGATTATGGCAAGATAATCATCTTCAAAAGTTATAGCTAGTCTAAGAATTAATGATTTCCTTAAAGGCTTGTTTTTTGGGTTTAATAAAGTTATTTTTTCCCCACCAATAATTATTCTTGCGGTAGATGTTGGTAATCCATTTACTAGGATAAGTTTTTTTTTAATGGCTTTTTTGATTCCTGATTTTGTTGGAACTGTATTAAATATCCCTACGGCATATTCTTGTATTCGGATTTGTTCTTTTTGTTTTTTGGCAATATGAGATTCTAAAATACACACTTTAGCTTGCAAATAATTGACTCAAATCTTTAAAAGCTTTAAATTCTAAAGCATTTCCCTCAGGGTCTTTGAAAAATAATGTAGCCTGTTCACCTGGTTTACCCTTAAATCTAATGGTTGGTTCTATAATAAATTCGGTTCCGTTTTTTTTTAAACGTTCACTTAATTTTTCCCATTCATTCATGCTAAGAACAACACCGAAATGAGGAACAGGAACATCATGACCATCTACTGGGTTTGAAATTTGTTGAGGTATAAAATTATCTTTTTGATGAATTACTAATTGGTGTCCAAAAAAATTAAAGTCTACCCAATGTGTATCACTTCTTCCTTCTGTGCATTGAATAATATCTCTGTAAAAAGCTCTGCATAGTTCCAAATCTTTTACAGGTATAGCTAAATGAAATGGTTGAATCATTGTTTTTATTTTAATATAGTTTATCCATTAGGTTTTTAAAATCCAATTGCTGTATCGTCTCCCCTTGGATCGGCTCCAGCCTCTAAGTTTCCATTTTCTAAAACTAATATAGCATCAACTTTCCCTATAATTCTTGAGTTTCGCTCATCAATAGTATAGCCAATACTTCTAAGTTCATTGATCACATTTTCATTAAATTGATTAGGTTCTATCATAATCATATCGGGTAACCATTGGTGGTGAAACCTTGGTTGATTTACACTTTCTTGCATTCCCATTTTAAATTCATGAACATTTAAAATAGTCTGTAAAACAGAGGTGATAATTGTTGATCAACCTGGAGTTCCAACAACCATAAATAATTTCCCATCTTTCTCTACTATTGTAGGTGTCATGGAACTTAACATTCTTTTTTCAGGTGCAATTTCATTTGCTTTAGCTCCAATTAAGCCAAACATATTTGGTTCTCCGGGTTTACTACTAAAATCATCCATTTCATTATTAAGAAAAAAACCAAGCTCTGAAGCATAAAGCTTAGACCCAAAGCCACCATTTAATGTTGTGGTAACTGAAACTGCATTTCCGTATTGATCTACAATAGAATAATGTGTGGTTTCCATACTTTCAATAATTTCAACTGTGCCATGGGAAATATCTTTTGAAGCCGTAGGTTTATCAAAAGAAAAAGAGCGCATCCTATTTTTCGAATAGGATTTACTAATTAGAGAATCTTTCGGAATACTCACAAAATCAGGGTCACCTAAAAAATAACTTCGATCTGCATATGCTCTTCTCTCGGCTTCTGTAATTACCTGCATAGCTTGTACAGAGTTGTGGCCATAATTTTCAAGATCGTAAGGTTCAATACTATTCATGATTTGTGCTAAACAAATACCACCACTAGAGGGAGGAGACATAGAAAAAATCTTTAAGTCGTCGTAGTCAAATGTAATTGGAGTCCTCCATTTTGCCTCATATTTAGCTAAATCTTCCTCAGTAATGATTCCTCCATTACTTTGTATAAACTTAGCTAATTTTTTAGCAGTTTCTCCTTTGTAAAATTCATCTCTTCCATTTTTTAAAATACGTTTTAAAGTATTGGCTAAAGCTGAATATTTTATAGTATCACCCTCTTCCCATTTTTTAAGAAAAATAATTGAATCTTTATTTACTTTTTTAAAAGCCTTTTGGTGTCTTAGAATTCTTTTTTCTTGTTTTTCAGTAACTACAACTCCTTTATTTGCTAATGCTATGATGGGAGTTAAAATCTCTTTAACAGATAAAACACCAAATTTTTCTTGAGCTTTAAATACACCAGCTATAGTTCCAGGAACCCCAACAGCTGTTGCACCAGAAGTACTCATACCCTTAATAATATTTCCTTCATTGTCTAAATACATGTCTTTAGATGCTGCTAAGGGTGCTTTTTCTCTATAATCTAGGGCTCCAATTTCACCATTATTTTTTCTATAAACCATAAAGCCTCCTCCACCAATATTTCCTGCTACCGGATAACTAACAGCTAATGCCAGCTCAGTAGCCATCATGGCATCAAAGGCATTTCCACCCTTTTTTAAAATTTCTGTTCCAATTCTAGAGGCTTCAACACGTGCAGAAACAACCATTGCTTTTTCTGTAACTAAACCTTTTACTTCAGCAATATTTTCTGACTTCTCATTACAGGATATGATAAAAATGCTAATAATTAAAATGAGTGTAATTTTTTTCATGAATGTATGTTTTGTAATTCTTTAATTTTTTGATGTGAGAAAATTTGTAAATCTTGAAAAAATGACTCAAAATCTTTCTCAAAATCTTTATCCATTAATCTAAGGTCATTAATAGCCAAATCAATCTGACCTTTATTTTTTGTTCTTTTATTCATTCCATCAAGAACACTTTTAATTCCTTCTTTATATTTATAGTTGTAGAGCCAATTATATTTTACCATATAAGGAATCATTTGCACTGTTTTTTCTGGTAAAACCTGTCTATAACTGTTTATTAAATTATAGACTGAATTTACGTAAATTTTTAGAGGAATAACTGAATAATTATTCCAATTTTTTGCCAAATAATGATCATAAAAGATATCAATAATAATCCCAGAAAACAAACCATAACGTTTATGAAGTCTCCTTTTGCTTATTCTTGTAATTTTATGTGCATCTGTATAAGTGTCTATTTGTCGATGTAATTTAATTCCTTGTTGAATTTTTGTATCTAAATGGGTAAATTGGTTTCCTTTAATATGATCTGCTATAAAATTACCAACCATAATTTTTGGACAACTTTCTGATAGGTATAAATGCGCGAGAAAATTCAAATTAAAGTATTTCTATATATTAAAAATAAAAAAACCACAACATTATACTGGTATTCTTCAGTGATACGTTGTGGATTTATATAAAATTATTATGGATTTATTTTACAAAATAGTAAAAACTATTAATTAAAGAACCAATTAATTATTTAGCATCACAGGCATTACCAACATGGTAATTTTTTCACCTTCATCTGTTCCGTCAATAGGTGTTAAAATTCCTGCCCTGTTAGGTAAAGACATTTCAATTAAAACTTCACTAGAGTTTAGGTTACTTAACATTTCACTTAAAAAACGAGAATTAAATCCAATTTGCATATCGTCACCTTGATAATCACAATTTAACCGCTCATCAGCTTTATTTGAGAAATCTAAATCTTCTGCAGATATATTTAACTCAGTACCCGCCATTTTTAAGCGAATCTGATGTGTTGTTTTACTTGAGAAAATAGAAACACGACGAACAGAGTTTTGAAAAGATGCTCTATCTACAGTTAATTTGTTTGGGTTTTCTTTTGGAATTACAGCTTCATAATTTGGGTATTTACCATCAATTAAACGGCAAATCAATACAAAGTTTTCAAATGTAAATTTTGCATTTGCATCGTTATATTCAATGATAACATCTTCCTCTCCACCTAAAACACCTTTCAGTAAGTTTAAAGGTTTTTTAGGCATAATGAATTCAGCTGTTTTATCAGCTGTAACATCTGTTCTTGTATATTTAACTAGCTTATGAGCATCTGTAGCAACAAATGTTAGATTATCAGTACTAAACTGAAAGAAAACACCGCTCATTACAGGACGTAAATCATCATTTCCAGCAGCAAAAATTGTTTTTGATATTGCAGTTGCTAGGACATTTGAAGGAACTACAGTTTTACTTGGAGATTGTAAACTTACTGATTTAGGAAACTCATCTCCTCCAAAATAAGCCATATCATATTTCCCTTGATCGGAGCTAATTTCAATAATACTTTCACCTTCAGTCTTAAAAGTTAAGGGTTGATCTGGGAATGTTTTTAAAGTATCTAAAAGCAATCTTGCTGATATCGCAATGGACCCTGAAGAATCAGATTCTATGGCAACAAGAGCAGTCATAGTTGTTTCTAAGTCTGATGCTGAAACTTTTAATTGATTTTCAGAAATTTCAAATAAGAAATTATCTAATATGGGAAGGGTATTATTACTATTAATAACTCCGCCCAATACTTGTAATTGCCTTAATAGTTGAGAACTTGATACGATGAACTTCATTTAAATTTTTTTGTTAAAAATGGTTGTTTTACAAAGATATTCGAATTTAGTGATTTTGAAAATTTTGTTATCAACATTTTAGCTGTATTGTTGATAGTTTTTCCAAAAAATAGATTACAACAATTCTTTTTTAAAGTGATTAAAAAAACCATAGGTAATTTTATGAGAAAATTTAAAATATTACATTTGTTCATAACCAAACCACCTACAATAATGAAAAAAATAGGAACCATTCTTTCATTCTTACTATTCACCATATCCGTTTTTTCTCAAAAGCCTGAAAAGTTATCATCTAATCAAATTTTTGAAAAAATTCAGAAGTTAAATTTTCTAGGAACCGCTTTATATATTGCAGCACATCCAGATGATGAAAATACTCGCTTAATTTCTTATTTATCAAATCATGTAAAAGCAAGAACTGGTTATTTGTCATTAACTAGAGGTGATGGTGGACAAAACTTAATAGGTTCAGAAATTAGAGAATTACTGGGAGTAATTAGAACACAGGAACTTTTAGCAGCAAGAAGAGTAGATGGAGGTGAACAATTGTTTTCAAGAGCAAATGATTTTGGCTACTCTAAACATCCTGATGAAACTTTAGAGCTATGGGATGAAGAAAAAGTTTTAAGTGATGTAGTTTGGGCTATTAGAACCTTCAAACCCGATGTTATTATTAATAGATTTGATCATAGAACTCCTGGTACAACTCATGGTCATCATACCACATCTGCAATGTTAAGTGTAGAAGCTTTTGATTTAGTAAATGATTCAACAAAGTTTTCTGACCAACTTGAATATACAGAAATTTGGCAGCCTAAACGTTTGTTTTTCAACACTTCATCTTGGTTTTATAAATCTGAAGATGATTTTAATAAAGCTACTGAGGGAAAATTAACATCAGTTGATGTAGGAGTTTTCTATCCTTTAAAAGGATTATCTAACAATGAAGTAGCTGCTTTAGCGAGCAGTCAACATTTATGTCAAGGTTTTGGAAGATTAACCACAAGAGGAAACCAAAAAGAGTATGTAGAATTTTTAAAAGGAGATAATCCAAAAGACGCTAATGATATTTTTTCAGGGATTAATACCACTTGGAATAGAGTAAAAAATGGTGGTGATATTGGTGCAATTTTATACGATGTTGAGAAGAACTTTAACTTTCAGAATCCTGAAATACACCTAAAAGACTTAATACTTGCGTACAATAAAATTCAGTCTTTAGAGGATCAATACTGGAGAGATATAAAACAAAAACAAATCCTACAGATTATTGAAGCATGTGCAGGATTATATCTTGAGGCTTCCGCTGATAGTTCAAGTGCTGTTCCCAATGATCTTATAGATGTAGCTATTGAAGTATTAAATAGAAGTTCTGAAGTCCCTATTTTTTTAGAATCTATAACTTATAAAACTGCTGAAATTGAAAATGTTGTGTATGACGTATTGTTAGAAGATAATATTAAACAACAATTTAAAAAAACTCTAAGTTTAAAAAACTTAAGTTATTCAGACCCCTATTGGCTTCAATCTGAGGGTTCTCTTGGAATGTATACGGTAAATCAAAGAACATTAATAGGTAAGCCAGAAACCCCAAGAAAAGCTTATGTATTCTTTAATTTATTAATAGATACTGTTCCAATTAAAATTAAGAAAAATATTATACACAGGTATTCTAAAAGAGATAAAGGTGAATTGTATGATCCTTTTGAGATTTTACCCTTGGTAACTACAAAGTTAAATGAAAAGGTATTACTTTTTTCAGATGCTAACGAACAGAAGGTTACTGTAGGAGTTCGTTCCGGCACTAATAACA